>Ga0228642_1000255_pt1 | contig 22855 bp, 8 predicted proteins | sample 53DmetaG_FD_190071 | JGI IMG/M metagenome (GOLD analysis project Ga0228642, IMG submission 190071) | Seawater microbial communities from Monterey Bay, California, United States - 53D | ecosystem: Environmental > Aquatic > Marine > Coastal | place: USA: California | collected 2016-09-29
AAATTACTTAATAATATTAATAAAAAAAAAAAAAAAGTATTAGCAAATTATAATATTACTAAAAAATACTTAACTAATTTAAAACTAAAATTTTCTATACTTGACCCAGATAGTTACACAATTCAAGATTTAATTAATCAATTAAATAAGGATAAAAAATATTATTTTAACAATATTATTATTAAACAAATTTTTAATGAATTAGAAAGTAATTCTTAAAAAGTAATTTATAAATCCATTCATATAACTTTTATTTTTTCATAAAATATATTTTAGATAATTATTAAATTTACGAAATACTTACTTTACTTTACTAATTTTTTAATAAATGAAATAATATGCATAAATGAAATATACATATATAAAATTGATTTATTTAATATATAAATTTAAATGAAATTTTATAAAAAATTTAATAAGGATATTCAAGAAAAAATTGATAATTTTGTTATAGAAAATAATAAAATAGTTTTTGATAATATTTTAAAAGAATTAAAGAAAGAACAATTTGTAAAAAATATTTTTACATATTTATTAGATAATCAAATGATTACATTAGAAAATTACAAAATAAATATTATCATATATTCTGTATTAAATAATGAAAATTTAAGTATTTTTATTTGGAAGGAAGGACGTAGAATAATATTAAATACGGAATTTAATAATAATACTAACTTATTTAAAATTGATAATAAAATAAAATCATATTTAGTTGGTCTTTATAATGATTTTTATAGAATTACATTTACTAAAGAATTAATAAGTCACATATAAATTAGTTAGTTAATATTTTTTTTTAAAAATATAGACGTTTTAAATATGCAAAGGTGTAAAATTTATATATAAAACTATTTAGAGATAAAATTAATTATATATAACATCAACAATTATGGATATGGTGAAATTATACAAATCTTATAAAAGTTTTAAGAAATTTGAAAAACTTATTAAAAAGGAATTAAAAAAAGAAGTTAAAGAAACATTAAGAAAAAAACTTAAAAAGGAAGCAAAAAAGGAAATTAAAGAAAAACTTCGAAAAAAATATGATAAAAAAATTAAAAATATCCTAAATAGTAATTCATATGTATGTGATAATTTTATAGTAAGTGATAAAATTGAAGTAAAATATGAAGATGATGTAGAATATAATGAATTTAATGAAAATTTTGAAGATACAGATGAAGAAGATTTTGATGAAAATTTATTAGAATCTGATTATGATGAGAACATAATTGATGATAATAGTGATTTTGAAGATGAAGTTAATGATTTTTACAATTATGGAGCAAGTATTGATATGATTAAAGTTAACGATAATGATAATGACAGTGATTATGAAGAGGAAGATGAAGATAGTGATGATGATTATAATCCAGATGAATATAAAAGTAAAAAAGTTATAGAAAAAGAAGATAGCGATTTTGAAGAGAAAGATAGCGATTATGAAGAAGAAGATAGCGATTTTGAAGAGGAAGATAGTGATTCTGAAGAAGATAGCGATTTTGAAGAAGATAGCGATTTTGAAGAGGAAGATAGTGATTTTGAAGAAGATAGCGATTTTGAAGAGGAAGATAGTGATTTTGAAGAAGATAGCGATTTTGAAGAGGAAGATAGTGATTCTGAAGAAGAGAAAGAAGAAGATAAAGAAGAGAAAGAAGAAGAGAAAGAAGAAGAGAAAGAAGAAGAGAAAGAAGAAGAGAAAGAAGAAGAGAAAGAAGAGAAAGAAGAAGAGAAAGAAGAAGAGAAAGAAGAGAAAGAAGAAGAGAAAGAAGAAGAGAAAGAAGATTATAAAGAAGAAGAGAAAGAAGAAGTTGTTAAGTATATTAATAGTGATTTTAAAGATTATAAAAAACCTGAAGATAGTGATACAGAATTTATAAAAGAACATAAAAAATATAATTATTGTATAGAATATAGTGATAGTGGTTTTGACGAGGAAGATGCTGATAGTTATGATGATTATAATCCAGATGAATATAAAAAAGAAAAAGTTGTAAAAAAAAACAAATTTATCAATTCTTTAAAAAATTTAAGAAGTTTTAATTCATCTAAAAATGATATTGAAAGTTCAGGAAAATATATTGATAACGTATCAAAAAAAGTAAATAAAATTGTTAATAATTATGATGAAAATGATATAATTTTAGTAGATTATGTTTCAAATTCTTCAGATGATGTTTCTGATGATGTTTCTGATGATGTTTCTGATGATGTTTCTGATGATGTATCTGATAATGATTATAATGATGATTATAATCATGAAAAAGAAGATAAATATGTTAAAATAAAACAAAATTATATTTAATACTACTGATGAATTAATAAGAATTTATGTCAATTATTTAGAAAAATACTATATCTAAAATTATTTAATTTTTTAATTTTTTAATTATTCTTGTAATAAATTTAAAGATAGACTTATTAATATTTAAACTTTCTTTAAGTTGCCTTAATTATTATAATTCTTTTTCTTTTTCTAATTTCCTTTCTTATTTTCATATGCAGTTTTCCCATATTGGTGTTTTTTTTCAATAGGTAGATTGTTTTTATGTTATTTTGTTTTTTTAATTTTGTCTTCTCTATTCTTTTCATAGTATTAAAAATTAAGTAATTTTAGATATAGTATTTTCTAAATAATTGACATAAATTTTGGTTAATTCATCAGTTGCGTTAAGTATAATTTTTTGTTCATATGAATCGGGTATAACAAAATTTTCAGTTGATAAAATTTGTTGTGTAATTTTATGTTTATTAAGTAAATATATTTGTTTTAAATCTTCTGGTAAGGATATAATTTTATTATTAATATTAGTAAACTCTTCTTTGATTAATTTAAAAGCATTATCATTTTTTTTTAATTCATTAATTTGTGCAACTAAATTATTATTATCTTCAAATAAATCATCATTTTTATTTTTTAAATCATTATTTTCAAGAAATAATTCATCTAAATTAGTATTAATTATTTTATTTTCATCAGTTAAATTTAAATTACTAACTTTTAATTGGTTAATTTGTATTTTTAAGTTATCATTTTCATTTTTAGAATCTGTTAAATTTAGATTTAATTCGTTATTAGTAAGAGTAAAATTTAAATTTTGAGCTTCTAAATTCTTAATTTGTATTTTTAAGTTATCTTTTTCTTTATTAGAAACTGATAAAGTTTCAGTTAAAGTAAGCTTGGTTAAATTAAGTGAATCAATACTTAAATTGAATTGTTTATTTTTATCAGATAATAAATTATTTATATTTTTAAGAATTTTATTATCAGATAAAATATTTTGATTTTCTTTTTCTAATTGTTTATTAGTTAATTTAGTAAAATCTAAATCTATTTTAACTTTATCATTTTGTTGTTTTAATAACTTATTTTGTTCTTTAAGTACTTCATTATCATTAGATAATTGGTTATTTAATTGGTCTGTTTGTATAAAAGTATCATTTTCTTTTAATTTTTCTGAATAATCTGTTTCTTTTTGATTTAATTTTTGAGTTAAAATATTAATTTTATTTTTAAATTCATCATTTGTTAATCTAAAAGATATAAGTTTTTGTTCTAAATCATTATTAGTTTTATTTAAAGTACTATTTAAATTTTGTTGTGTTTTAATATCAGTTTGTAATTTATCAGTATCATTATTATTATTATTCATATTTGATTGACCTAATCCCATATATTTAATTATAATATAATAATTGTATATTTAAAAAAAATAATTATTTATAATAATATATGGAAGGTGATTTAGATGAGTTTATAAATATATTACTATCAAATAAACCAGTTAAAAAAAAAAAAATTCAATTGGAATTTGATAAAGTAAATGTAGATGAATTATTTGATAATTTATTATATATATTTATAAAAGTTAGTAAAAAATATAGTAATGATAATGGTAAAGTTAATATTGATAAATTAAAAGAAAGTGATATTTACGAAATAAAGTCATATTTTGCTTCCTTTGGAATAAATTTATTATTGTATATATATAATATAGAATATTATAAAAATTATAAAAATTTAGAAGATATAGATAGAAAAAAAAAATTAATTAATTTAATGTACAAAATTATCATTAATAATAAAGTTTTATTAATAAGATTTGATTATCTGTGAAATAAATTAGTATAAATGTTTTGAACAAATATAAAAAAAAATCAATTTTATATAATTTTAAATTGTTTTTAGGATTATACGTATTTTATAATTTTATATATGCATAAACAGTAGATAATATTAAAATAATTATTAATGCATAATATTTAATATTACTATATTTATCTTCAATAGATTTATTTACACAATTATAGATAAGTTTTTTTTGTTTTTGTAAAAAATTAGGATTTTTAATTTGAACTACATTTTCAGTTATACGACCACCAGCACTTTCACAATTTAATTGTAAAGTATCATCAATGTTAGCAGAGCTACATTGTTTATAATTAGAATTATATTGTGTGTTATTAAATCCAAGAGGACAACATTTTTGATAAAGACAATCTTTTCCTACGGGACAGTTATCTTCTAATTGTGGAAAAGGACAATTATTGTTGATTTGAACTTTTAATTCTGTATCTATGTCTTCTAAATGTATATCTTCAATAATAGGTGTTAAAGCATCTATTTGATAAAATTCTGGAAATACATTTTTATTACTTAAAGAATACTTCTCGGCATCTTTACCAGTATAAGAATTTAAAGCATTTATATTTTGTGGAAAAACAATAGAAAATGTAAAATTTTTTGATTGTGAACAAGAACCCAACCCTCTTGCCCATCTATTAAAAACTTCATTATCCTTACCACAATTAGCAGGAAATCCTATATTTTTATCTTCTTTTGGTAAAAATGTTTGGGGAACACCAATTTTATCTTTATCTTCTAATGATGTTAATGTCCAATCATCTTGTTTATAATTTTCAGCTTTATATAATTCTCTAATTTCGTTAATATTTTGAAGTGGTATAACTCTACAAATAGCTTCATTTTTATAATGACCATTATATGTATTAGGATTTACATTTTCTCTTAATTGATGTAGATTTCCATCCATACTATTAAAATAATATCCTTCACCAAGTTTTAACGTTTCTTTAAATTCTTCAACATCACAATTATACTTTATTGAATTCATTAAATTTTTATCTTCATTAATCATAGCAATAATAGGGTTGTCATATATTTTTTCAGTATAAATTTTATAATTACATTTACTCCAAGAATTAGTATCATTATGTAAATCTTGTAAATTATTATATAATTTAAAATCCTTATTTAATTCATTATTAACATTATTAAAAGATCTAATCATTAACTCATAAATAGAAAGAGAATCAGGAATATATGTTTTTCTATGATAAAATATAGTTTCATTATGATTTTTAAATCTAAAAATATTGGATTTTTTAAATAATCTATTAATTTCTGCCTCTCCTAAATTTACTTTTTCTACACAATTTTCATATTGAATTACATCTTTAAAAATATATTTAGGTAATTCTTTGTATGTATAAGTAATATTTGTTATTTCAGACAATTTATTTGATATAGAAAAATATTTATCATCATATTGACCTATATACCAATAATTTCCAAATCTTAATACTTCTTGGTTTGCATCAAAATAAATATTTGATGATTTATTATCTTTATTCCATAAAGTGTAATTTATTATTTCTCTACTACCATTACTATGCCAACAGTATGATTTATTATTACTTTTAGCAGATAAAAGTAATTTACTATCATCGTAATATCCTAATCTCCATTTTTCTGAAAATTCAATATAACCATTACCAACATTAATATTATCAATATTATCTAATAATTGTAAAACATATAAAGCATCTTGATTTAAAGTTAAATCATCATTAAAATTATAATAATTATCAATAATAAAAATATTATTTTTTTGTATACTGTTACAAAGTGTAAAATAAAAATTATTATCTTCTAAATTGTGATGTTTAGTATAACCTAATCTCCAATTACCTAATTGTATCCATCCATCTCCTCCTTTTAAATTTTTTAAATAAGAATTACAAATATAAATAGAGTCAGTAATTTTAGAAACATAACCTCCTGCTTCTTTACACGTTTTAATAGGATTATCAAAATTTTTATTGTTTTGTTGAATATTATCAGTAGCACATCTTTTATTATTTGAAAAAGTTATAGAATTACTAAAAAATTCAGGACAACATTTATTATCTTTCTCATAATTTTCAAATTCAGGAAAAACACAATTTTCATTATTTAAACCACCAGTTTGTTGGTCATCTTTTGATATGGTCTCGTTCTCATCGTTGAAGGTTTCCTTATCTTTTGATTCCTCCAAGTTGCTCATAGAAAACTCATCTAAGTGTGTTTCCTGTTGTGTTTTTGTTAATCCATCCTTAATCATATAATTATATTTATCATCAATTACATTAAGATTATTTATTAAATTAGTATTTATAGTATTTGATAAATTATTTAACTTATGAAATAGTATTAATTTATGATTTTTACATATATTTTGTTCAGTTTCATAAGAATTTACTAAACTTTTTATAAAATTTTTTTTTGTATTATATAATGATTCATTTTTAAGTATATCTTTTTTTAATTGTTCTATATTATTTAGTTCATTTAATTTATCAATTGTTAATTGTTTTGTTTTATAATCATAAAATTTTAATAGTTTATATTTTTTTCTAATATTTGTTCCTATTTTGCATAAAATAAAAATAATAATACTTAATAAAGTAATTCTGATTAATACAAGTTTAAGATTAATAATCATATTAATATTATAGAATAAAAAAAAAATAATTAATTAAGTAAAATTTAAAAATCAATACATATAGTATCGTAATTTAATTTTGGTATTAAAGAAGATATAATTTTAAGAAATAAGACTAAATATAAGTTATTTTGAAAATTATCTATATTATTTATTAATTTTTTCATAGTTACAGAATGTTTACAAGGATGTAATGATAAACAACATAAATCAATATGAGGATGTTTTTCTAATGTTAATGTATTTGAGACATATTCTTGTTGAACATCATTTAACATACAATTATATGTTAAAGGATGACTATTTTCATTGTAACCAAATAAGTATATTCTAGGTGTATTAAAATACATATCATATATTATATGAATATCATAAAATCTATCATCAGTTGATTTTGTATTAGTTATTAAAACACAAGTATCATCATACTCTAAATCAATTAAATTCTCTAAATCTTCATCAATATTATCTACATTATTATCTATATCATTATCTATATTATTATTTGTATTATTATTTGTATTATTTGTTTCAATAATAATTTTTTCATTATCATTTATAATGGTTAAATTATTATTATTATTGTAACATTTTATACTTCTTGCTATTAAAAATTGTTTATTATTTGGTAAATACTTATTTTTAGTTATACCGGAGGACCAACACCAATTAGGATTTAATTTTATTAATTTATCTCCTGAATTAATAAATTGTTCTATTGTTAATTCACCAGTTTTTTTTATATTATCACCTTTAGCAAGAGGTTTTACAATTTCAACTGTTTTTTTAAAAAGTTCAAAAGTTTGGTTTATCATATATATATATATATATATATAATGAATTATTCTAAATATTTTATATATTTAAAATATTTTTCATAAAATTAAATGCATATTCAATTATTTTACATCTTTCAATTTCATAATCTCTTAATTTAGATAAAGCATCTGTTTTATTAAACCATGCAATATTTTTAATTTCTGTAATTTGATTATAATTATTTTTATTAATTTTAATTTTTTTTTTTGAATCGAATATTGCTAAATAATAAACATGTTCATATCTATTGCCATTTGAACCTAAAAATCGTTCTTTAATTGGATTACAATTTAGTAGTGTAATATCTTTTTCACATAAGTCAGTCTCCTCTAAAAATTCTCTTTTAGCACAATTTATATCATTTTCGTATAAATTTCTTCGTCCTTTTGCTATTCCCCATTCGGTATCATAGTATTTTTTTGGAATAGTATTTATTAATTTTCTAATTTCACTTTCATATACTGTAAATTTTTTTTTAGATACAAAATATTCTCTTTGGAAACGCTTCATATTGTTCATATTAATTGTATTTTTAGTAACTAAATGTTCCCCCCATAATTCCTTCCATAAATCATCAAAAGGTTTTTGTAAAATATTTTGTTTTTCATAATTTGACATATTTGTTATCAGATTAATTAGTTTTTTATTATCATCTATATCATATTTTCCTCTCATAAATTCAACAAATGTTAAAGAATCTTTTCTTTGAACCATTAAAGTTTCAATATTATTATTACTTATTTTAAATGCTAATATTCCATAACTTATTATTGGATAAGTACATTCTTTATATACATGATTTGTTTTTCCACAATTAGTACAATATTGCTGATTATTACTTTTCATATTTAATTAATAATAATTAATAATAATTATTTAAATAACTTAATTAAAAAATAAAAAAATAAAAAAAAAATAAAAAAAAAATAAAAAAAAAATTTAATAAATTTAATAAATTTAATAAATTTAATAAATTTAAATTACTATTTTTTCTTTTTGAGTTTTATTTTCAACTTCCGCTCCAGCTTCAGGAGGATTTGTAGAAGTTTCTTTTTCTGGTAAAACTTTATCTAAAAATGATGATAATCTTTTATATAATCTACCAACATCTTCTAATTCTTCTGCCATCCAACAACCTCTTTTTACTGATACCTGTATTATTAATTTTAGTGACATTAAATCATTTAAACTTAATTCTACAGGAGCTTCTGTAGGTGTTTCTGTTGTTGCATCTGTTGTTGCATCTGTTTGAGGTGTGTTAACTATTTCTTGTTCCGACATTATACTTATATATAAATTTAATTTTTTAAATTGATTAAATTTGAATATAAATAATATGTTAATTATTTTCTAATATTAATAATCTACCTAATACATTTTCTAATTGAGATTCCAAATTAGAAATTTTATTTTTTTGTTCTGTTAGTTCAGTTTCTAATTTATTATTTTTATTTTTTAATGTAGTAACTTCCGTTTCTAATTCAATATTTTTATTATTTAATTCTTGAATTCCTTTCGTGTTATAAGCAATAAAATCACTATATCTTAAACCCCATAACCCTATTCCTTCATCTTCACCAACTTTAACTGTATGCTTTAATTCATCAATTTTATATATGTCTTGTGCTATAAAACCTGATTCTCGTAAATGGTCTTTAGTACTTAAATCACCATTATAATCTGCATTTAATATTTCAGTTGTTTTATCATAAATAATAGGTTGCATTTTCATAATTACATTTAGAGCATTATCAATCATTTTTTCATTATGTTTAACGCGATCATCACTTGTATTTATACTTCCTTGTGCCGCATAAACGGTTCCAAATCTTTGACTACTTGTTCCTAAATTTATACCCGCGTCAAAGTGATAACCTTGCCAATTTAAAGGGTATATGCTCTGGTCGGTTCCCCAACCTAAACCTAAACCACAACCATAATAGTATATTCCAACCTTACGTCTGCAATATATACCATTCTTTCCATCTATTTGTATGTATGTGCTACTCGCTCCACCTCCACCAGAACCACCATTAAATCCAACAATCTTTTCATTTGCAGTTTCAATAATAGTACTTTCCTCCCATATATTATCTATAAACACCGCACTGTTTAATTGATTAATTGATATAGTATTACTGGCTATATTATTAGCATTTGATAATATATTAGTAGAATTTGATGTTATATCTCCTTCAATCGCTGTTATTTTTGCTGGTAAATCACTAATATTTACCATTGCTATTTGATTACCATCAATTCTATATACACTACCAGAGTTTATATTTATATCACCATTTACATTTAATTTATAAGCGGGGTTTTGATTATTTCCAATTCCTACATTCCCCGTTTGTGTAATTATAAATCTTAAGTTAAGGTTTTGTATAGAAGAATTGTTATTCCCACCAACAATAGCAAATGATGCTTTTCCACTTGTGTTATTATTAGCATTATATCGTCTTGTTATAGCCCAACTAACAAATCCACCTGTATTTTTAAAAATTACACTATTATTATAATCTAAATTATTCGTGGTTTTAACTTTTAATTCTAAATCCTCACGAATTGTAGCAGAATTTATTTCAATATCAGTTGAAGATGTTAATGTATCTTGTTTATTACTTATATTAGTCGTATTTGTTGATATATTATTTGTATTTGTTGTTATATTATTTGCATTTGAAATAATTGCAGTTTCTATAGTTTGTAATTCCCCATATAATAAATTAATATCACTTATACCTATTTGAACACCATTGACTTTATAATTACCAGTTATATTTATATTACCATTTACATCTAATTTTTGACTTGGATTAGAAACACCAATACCTAAATAACCATCATTATAATATAAATTGTTACCTGTTTTACTAAACATAGAACCAGTTATATCTGTATAATGTCCTTCAATTAATACTAATATTTCTTCACCATTAATTGAACCTGCACTATTATTATCTAATATTTTAATTTCTAATTTTTGTCCTGTTGTCATAACTTGATTTCCTCCATTAATTTCTATTCTTTTAGTTTTTGATGTATCACTACCTGTAATTGCAATAGTAGTTGTTATAGGAGCAGCACCATTAATAATTAATTGTACTGAATAAGTTTCACTTGCTTCTTCACTTTGAATTAATAATATATGTGATAATGTAATATTATGAGGCACTAAATAATAATAATAAGGTGTATCCAAATTTTGATATCCTAAATACATTTGCATATAATTAATTGAATCACTTGGATTATTACTAACAAAAGGAGGAGACACCCATGGTATTTGAACACCACCTCCTGAATAAGAATTTGAACTTTCTTGACTATTTTGCCATGATGGAATACCATTTGATGATACAGTTAAGACTTGGTCTAAATTACCTATTGATAATTTATTTAATATATTTGCTGAATCTGCATATATTATATCACCTTTTGTATATGTTGTAATATTTGTTCCTCCTTTATTTACGGCAAGAGTTCCATTTAATGTTGTTGCTGTATCAGCATTACCAGTTAAAGAACCTTCAAATGTTGTAGCTTTAACTGTTCCATTAACTTCTAATTTAGTAGAAGGATCAGAAACACCAATACCTACATTATCATCATTATAATAAATTTTATCACCTGTTGAATTCCATTTTCCACCAAGTGCCCATGATAATACACCAGAACCATCTGTTGATAAAACTTCACCATTATTACCTGTTGTATTTGGTAATATAAATAATAAATTATTTGCTAAATTACTTGATGATTTAATTTGTGTATAATTTGTTCCATTATTAGTATCTTCATATAATTTAATTCCACCTACTGTTCCTGAATTACCTTTAACATCAATATTTTTAACATTAATACCTCTACCACATCCTAAACCAAATTCTGCAGCATATGAACCTGTATTTCTACCATTAATAATACAAGTAGATTGAGCACCCGTTGTACTTGATGCATAATCACAAAATATTACTGAACCTACACCATAATTTTCCTTATTTAAAAATATAGTTTCTCCTATTTTAGATTCTATATATAAATCTCCATTATTATTCCATATTGCAGGATTAAATGCCCCGGAAGTATAAGCTGCTGTAATATTACCATTGTTCTCAGGAATATATATACTTCCATTTTTTTTTAAATTACCTGTAAAATTTATATCTCCTGTAAAAGTAGGATTTGCTAATGGTGCTTTTAAATCTAATACTGTTTTTAATGTATCAGTTCCACTTGAAACATATAATATATCTTCTGAATCAATTTGAACTCCATTAATTTTATATAGAAACCCAGATGATAAATTAAAATCAGTATTAAAAGTTGTTGTTTGAGATGCTGGAAAATAACGAAATAAACTACGAGAATTGTCATTATCATAAACTTGATAATCTCCATTTGTATGTTGTGCGTTAATTGTATATCTACCAGCATCGGAATTTAATTGTATTGTAGCGTTAGTTCCTCCCGCTGGTTCTAAATCTATTCTTGAACCAGTAAAATACAAAACTCCTGTAAAAGTAGGATTTGCTAATGGTGCTTTAAGTCCTAATTGTGAAGTCATAGTTGTAGCATAATTTGGATCATCACCTAATGCTGCTGCTAATTCATTTAATGTATCTAATGTTTCTGGTGCTGAATCTACTAAATTACTTACTGCTGTATTAACAAAAGCTGTTGTTGCAATTTTTGTTGTATTATTTCCAGCAGTTTGAGTAACTGCTGTACAAGTACTAATTAAATTACCATTAAAATTTGTTGCTTTTACTGTTCCATTTACATCTAATTTTTCAGTTGGATTAGTAACATTAATACCTACGTTACCTATACCACTTATTCTCATACGCTCATCAATACTAACATTACTATAGTGAGTTGTAAATGCAATATAATCTTCAAGATTTGAACCATTACCAAAAGTTACACAACTACTAAATGTTCCTGCTGGATTTTGTTTCCCTATAGAACAAGTTAGACCACCGGATACAGCAACATCCCCTAAACGAATATCTCCTCCAGAATTTCCTAAATCTAACTTTGATACAGGATTTATTGCTCCTATCCCAACTTTATCTGTAAAATTTGGGTTTATTAATGGTGCTTTTAAATTTAATGCTGTTTGAGTTGCACTTGATATAGGTTTATCTACATCATTCGTATTATTAACATTGTCTAAACCAACCATAAATTTTGTAATACCATTCACCGTACCTGTAAAAGTAGGATTTGCTAATGGAGCTTTTAAATCTAATACTGTTTTTAATGTATCAGTTCCACTTGAAACATATAATATATCTTCTGAATCAATTTGAACTCCATTAATTTTATATAAAAATCCAGATGATAAATTAAAATCAGTATTAAAAGTTGTTGTTTGAGATGCTGGAAAATAACGAAATACGCTTCGGGAATTATCATTATCATAGAGTTGATAATCTCCGTTTGTATGTTGTGCGTTAATTGTATATCTACCAGCATCGGAATGTAATTGTATTGTAGCGTTATTTCCTACCGCTGGTTCTAAATCTATTCTTGAACCAGTAAAATACAAAACTCCTGTAAAAGTAGGATATGCTAATGGTGCTTTTAAATCTAATACTGTTTGAGTTGCATTTGATATAGGTTTAGTAGTATCACTTGTATTATCAACATTACTTAAACCAACCATAGATTTTGTAATACCATTCACAGTTCCTGTAAAAATAGGATTTGCTAATGGAGCTTTTAAATCTAATGCTGTTTGAGTTGCATTTGATATAGGTTTATTTGCATCACTTGTATTATCAACATTACTTAAACCAACCATAGATTTTGTAATACCATTCACTGTACCTGTAAAAGTAGGATTTGCTAATGGTGCTTTTAAATCTATAGCATCTTGAGTAGCATTTGATATAGGTTTATTTGCATCACTTGTATTATCAAGATTACTTAAACCAACCATAGATTTTGTAATACCACTCACAGTTCCTGTAAAAGTAGGATTTGCTAATGGTGCTTTAAGTCCTAATTGTGAAGTCATAGTTGTAGCGTAATTTGGATCATCACCTAATGCTGCTGATAATTCATTTAATGTATCTAATGTTCCTGGTGAGGAATCTACTAAATTGCTTACTGCTGTATTAACATATGCTGTTGTTGCTATTTTGATGCTATTATCTCCTACACTTTGTGTAGTAGCAGTACAACCATCAATTAAATTGCCATTAAAATTTGTTGCTTTTACTGTTCCATTTACTTCTAATTTTTCATCTGGAGTTTCAATTCCAATACCTACTTTTCCATCACTTGTAATTCTCATTTTTTCTGTTAAACTACGTTGATTTGGTGATTGATGAAAAGTTGAAAATGCTAAACCTACTAATGATCCATTATTATATTCATTAACTGATTGAATAGCACCACAAACACCTTGAATTGAACTATCTTGTGAATTAGTTGGTCCAGTATATTCTATATCATTAACACTAGTATCCAACGATTTAAATTGTATTTGAGATACAACTTGACCTATATCTGATGGATTTCCAGTAGTTTCCCATTCTTCTCCACCTTCTATTATTAATGTAGTTGATGAACTACTTTTTAAATGTAATTTTGCATCAGGACTATGAGTTCCAATACCTACTTTACCACTTACTATTGACATTGTATTAATTGATCCAGATGTAACTGAATTATGTTGTGTTCCATCACAAGTATAAAAATCAATAGCATTACCATGATCAATATTAGTTCCTGCATTATGTCTTGTATGTATAAAATGTTGATAATCATTATTTCCACTATAACCAAATGATATTTGAGCTCCATTATTAAATTGATTATGTCCGATTCCATTTCTTAAACCTAAAGCTGTAACACTATTATTTACATGATCTCCTGTAGTAGTTGTAATAGATAATTTTTCATCTGGATTATTAAGACCAATACCTATTTTACCACTACTAGTTATTTCTAAAACACTATTTGTTGGGTCTGCTCCAATTCCACCATTTTTAAATGAAAATGTACCATATCCAATACTAAATAGACTTGTATATCCTAAATTATTTCGTATATACCAATTAGAATTATCGTTTTCTCTATAAGCATTATAAGTGTAATGTATGCCATCACCTAATTGGTTGAATGAACCAAAAATATAACCATTACTATTACCACCACTCATTTCGATTCTTTTATAATATGGCGATGTTCCAGAACTTACATTATCTTTAATTAAAACATTATTTGCATTAACTGTTCCTGAAAAAATAGGATTTGCTAATGGTGCTTTTAAATCTAATGCTGTTTGAGTTGCACTTGATATAGGTTTATTTGTATCACTTGTATTATCAACATTACTTAAACCAACCATAGATTTTGTAATACCATTTATTGTTCCAGTAAAAGTAGGATTTGCTAATGGTGCTTTAAGTCCTAATTGTGAAGTCATAGTTGTAGCATAATTTGGATCATCACCTAATGCTGCTGCTAATTCATTTAATGTATCTAATGTTTCTGGTGCTGAATCTACTAAATCACTTACTGTTGTATTAACAAATGCTGTTGTTGCTATTTTTAGGCTATTATCTCCTGCACTTTGAGTAGTAGCAGTACAACCATCAATTAAATTACCATTAAAATTTGTTGCTTTTACTGTTCCATTTACATCTAATTTATTACTCGGATTAGTAACTCCTATACCTACATTACCTGTAAAAGTAGGATTTTCTAATGGTGCTTTTAAATTTAATGCTGTTTGAGTTGCACTTGATATAGGTTTATTTAAATCACTTATATTATCTACATTTTCTAATCCAATTAGTATTTTAGTATTATTAGAATTTAAACCTATAATACCATTAGCATTAAAAACTGCTATATCATTTACATTAGCTGTTCCACTCATAATTACAACATTATCACTTGTTAATCCACTACTTGTAAATGTAAGTGCATCTTGTTTATTATTCCAAATTGATGCACTATTAATAAATGGATCTGTAATTTTTGCTCCATTCCAAGTTCCAGATGTAATAGTTCCAATTGTTGATACATTTGAACTTCCATTCCAAGTTGATAAAGCAGTATTTTCAACTAAATTAAGACTTAAATCCGATTTAATATTTGTTAGACTTTTACTTTTTATACCATTAGTTGTAAATACTGCAATATCATTTTCATTACTTACACCATCAATTATAACACTATTTGTATTAGAAATACCAAAAGTTAATGCATTTTGTTTAGAATTCCAAATTGTTGCACTATTAATATATGTATCAGTAATTTTTGTTCCTTCCCAAATACCACTTGTAATAGTTCCAAGTTCAGTAATATTTGAAGAACCATTAAATGCTTCTAAATCACTGTTATCAATATAATTTAATAATGGTTTTACATTAACTGAAGTATCTAATGTAATTTCCCCTGAACCATTTATTATTAAACCACCAGAAGCTGTGGTTGCTGAACCAGCACCTGAAAATTGAGAATATGTTAAAGCATCTGTTCCTACAGTACTATTATTACTAGTTAATACCCATCCACTACTACCATTAATAGTACCTTGTTCTATAAATGTAAATATACTAGAAGATATATTTAAACCAGTATCTAAATCACTTGCTCTTATCCATGAATCAGCTTTTACTAAATATATACCATTTTCTACATCATTAGTTTGATTTTTAACTAATACTCTATCATCTACAATAACAACTATACCATCTATTGTTTGTGTTCCACTTAATGTAATATTAGATGTAGTTGTAACTTTAACAGAATCTTTTATATCTAATCCTTGAGCTACACTATCTACATATGATTTTCGTGCTATATTACTATCAATATAAGTTTCATTTATAGTAGAACCTTGCCATATACCTGATGTAATAGTTCCTAAATTTATTAAATTTGTTGAACCAGACCAATTAGATAAATTAGTAATATCAGAGTGTGTTAATACTAAATCACTCTTAAGTTCTATTATACTTGTACCTTGTAAACCACTTTCTGTAAATTTAGCTAAATCACCATTTGAAACTGTACCATCAATTACAATATTGTTTGTATTTAATATACCATTAGTTAATGTATCTTGTTTTGATATAAGTGCTGTTTCGACTGCTGTTGAAATAGGTTTATTTAAATCACTTGTATTATCTACATTTTCTAATCCAATTAAAGTTTTTGTATCACTATAACTTGAACCTTTAATACCAGTTGCTGTAAAAACTGCAATATCATTTACATTAGCTGTTCCACTCATAATTACAATATTATTACTTGTTAAACTACTACTAGTAAATGTTAAAGCATCTTGTTTATTATTCCAAGTTGATGCACTATTAATAAATAAATCTGTAATTTTTGTTCCTTGCCATATACCATTAGTAATAGTTCCTATTGTTGATATATTATATGAACCATTCCATGTTGATAAAGCAGTATTTTCAACTAAATTCAAAGATAAATCAGATTTAAGATTTGTTAGACTTTTACTTTTTATACCATTTGTTGTAAATATTGCAATATCATTTTGATTACTTACACCATCAATTACTACACTATTTGTATCAGTTATACCAAATGTTAATGCATTTTGCTTTGCATTCCAAATTGATGCACTATTAATATAATCATCAGTAATTTTTGTTCCTTGCCATATACCACTTGTAATAGTTCCAAGTTCAGTAATATTTGATGAACCATCAAATGATTCTAAATCATTATTATCTATATAATTTAATATTGTTTTAACATTAGTTGCTGTATCTAATGTAATAGCTCCAGAACCATTTATAATTAATCCACCAGAAGCAGTAGTTGCTGAACCAGCACCCGAAAATTGTGAAAATGTTAAAGCATCTGTTCCAATAGTACTATTATTACTAGTTAAAACCCATCCACTACTACCATTAATAGTACCTTGTTCTATAAATGTAAATATACCAGAAGAAAGATTTAAACCAGTATCTAAATCACCAGTTCTTGTCCATACTCCTGATTTAACTAAATATATACCATTTTCTACATCATTAGTTTGATTTTTTACTAATACTCTATCATCAACAACAATTGATATATTATCTATTGTTTGTGTTCCACTTAATGTAATATTAGATGTAGTTGTAACTTTAACAGAATCTTTTATATCTAATCCTTGAGCTACACTATCTACATATGATTTTCGTGCTAAACTATTATCAATATAAGTTTCATTTATAGTAGAACCTTGCCATATACCTGATGTAATAGTTCCAGTATTTATAATACTTGATGAACCAGACCAATTAGATAAATTAGTAATATCACTATGTGTTAATACTAAATCAGTCTTCACTTCTGATATACTTCTACCTTCTAAACCATTTGCTGTAAATTTAGCAAAATCACCATTTGAAACTGATGTAGAATTTATAACAACATTATTAGTATTTGCTATACCGTTAGTTAATGTATCTTGTTTAGCTGCTAATACAGTTTGAACTGCAATTGAAATAGGTTTATTTTCATCACTTGTATTATCAATATTTTCTATTCCAACTAAAGTTTTTATATTATTAGAATTTAAACCTTTAATACCACTTGCAGTAAAAACTGCAATATCATTTACATTTGCCGTTCCATTCATAAGTACAACATTATTATTAGTTAATGCTGTATCAGTAAATGTAAGTGCATCTTGTTTATTATTCCAAGTTGATGCACTATTAATAAATAAATCTGTAATTTTTGTTCCTTGCCATATACCATTAGTAATAGTTCCAGTTGTTGATATATTAGATGAACCATTCCATGTTGATAATGTTATATTTTCAACTAAATTTAAAGATAAATCTGATTTAAGATTTATTAGACTTTTACTTTTTATTCCTGATAATGTAAAAATTGCTATATCATTTTCATTAGCAATTCCATCAATTACAACACTATTAGTATCAGTTATACCAAATGTTAATGCATTTTGTTTAGAATTCCAAATTAATGCACTATTAATATAATCATCAGTAATTTTTGTTCCTTGCCATATACCACTTGTAATAGTTCCAAGTTCAGTAATATTTGATGAACCATCAAATGATTCTAAATCATTATTATCTATATAATTTAATATTGTTTTAACATTTGTGGATGTATCTAATGTAATAGCTCCTGAACCATTTACTATTAATCCACCAGAAGCAGTAGTTGCTGAACCAGCACCTGAAAATTGTGAAAATGTTAAAGAATCTGTTCCTACTGTACCACTATTAGTTGTTAATACCCATCCACTACTACCATAAATTAAACCTTTTTGTATAAATGTAAATATCCCTGTTGAAATAGTTAAATCACTACTTAAATCACTTGTTCTTATCCATGAATCAACTTTTACTAAATATATACCATTTTCTACTGCATTAGTTTGATTTTTAACTAATACTCTATCATCTACAATAACACCTATACCATCTATTGTTTGTGTTCCATTTAATGTAATATTAGATGTAGTTGTAACTTTAACAGAATCTTTTATATCTAATCCTTGGGCAACACTATCTACATATGTTTTTCTTGCTATATTACTATCAATATAACTTTCATTTATAGTAGAACCTTGCCAAGTTCCATTTGTAATAGTTCCAGTATTTATAATACTTGATGAACCAGACCAATTAGATAAATTAGTAATATCAGAATGTGTAAATACTAAATCACTTTTAAGTTCTGATATACTTCTACCTTCTAAACCATTTACTGTAAATTTAGCAAAATTACCATCTGTTGCTGTTCCATCAATTACAACATTATTTGTATTTGATATACCATTTGTTAATGTATTTTGTTTTGATGCAAGTGCTGTTTGGACTGCTGTTGAAATTGGTTTATTTACATCACTTGTATTATCTACATTTTCTAATCCAATTAAAATTTTTGTATTATTAGAATTAGAACCTTTAACACCACTTGCAGTAAATATTGCAATATCATTTACATTTGCTGTTCCATTCATAAGTACAACATTATTACTTGTTAATCCACTACTTGTAAATGTAAGTGCATCTTGTTTATTATTCCAAATTGACGCATTATTAATATAAGCATCAGTAATTTTCGTTCCTTGCCAAGTACCAGTTGAAATAGTTCCAATTGTTGATATATTAGATGAACCAGTCCATGTTGATAAAGCAGTATTTTCAACTAAATTCAAAGACAAATCAGTTTTTAGATTTGTTGAACTTTGTCCTTTTATACCATTAGTTGTAAATATAGCATAATTATTTTCATTAGCAATTCCATCAATTATAACACTATTGGTATCAGATATACCAAAAGTTAATGCATTTTGTTTAGAATTCCAAGTAGTTGCACTATTAATATATGTATCAGTAATTTTTGTTCCTTCCCATATACCACTTGTAATAGTTCCAAGTTCAGTTATATTTGAAGAACCATCAAATGTTTCTAAATCATTATTATTAATATAATTTAATATTGTTTTAACATTTGCAGGTGTATCAAGAACAATTTCTCCTGAACCATTTACTATTAATCCACCAGAAGCAGTATTTACTGAACCAGCACCTGAAAATTGTGAAAATGTTAAAGTATCTGTTCCTACAGTACCACTATTAGTAGTTAATACCCATGCGCTACTACCATAAAGTGTTCCTTTTTGAATAAAAGTATATATACCAGAAGAAAGATTTAAACCAGTATCTAAATCACTTGCTCTTATCCATGAATCAGCTTTTACTAAATATATACCATTTTCTATTGCATTAGTTTGATCTTTAACTAATATTCTTTTATTTAGATTTAGAAAAATTCCATCTATTGTTTGGAAACCATTTAATGTAATATTAGATGTTGTAGCAACTTCTACTGCTTCTTTTATATCTAATCCTTGAGCTACACTATCTACATATGTTTTTCTTGCTATATTATTATCAATATAACTTTCATTTATAGTTGAACCTTGCCAATTACCAGATGTAATAGTTCCAGTATTTGTAATGTTTGATGAACCAGACCAATTAGATAAATTAGTAATATCAGAATGTGTTAATGATAAATCGCTTTTTAATTGTATTATACTTCTACCTTCTAAACCATTTGCTGTAAATTTAGCAAAATTACCATCTGTTGCTGTTCCATCAATTACAACATTGTTTGTATTTGATATACCATTTGTTAATATATCTTGTTTTGATATTAATGCTGTTTGGACTGCAGTTGAAATAGGTTTATTTAAATCACCTGTATTATCTACATTTTCTAATCCAATTAAAATTTTTGTATTATTAGAATTAGAACCCTTAATTCCACTTGCTGTAAAAACTGCTAAATCATTTTGATTAGCAGTTCCATTCATTATTACAACATTATCATTTTCTAATGATGTATTAGTAAATATTAAAGAATTCTGTTTAGTATTTAATGCTGTTTGTACTAAAGTTGAAATTGGTTTATTTAAATCACTTGTATTATCTAAATTTTCTAATGCAATTAAAGTTTTTATATTATTTGAATTTAAACCTTTTATACCATTTTCTGTAATAACTGCTATATTATTTATATTAGCAGTTCCATCAATTATTACACTATTTGTATCAGATATACCAAAAGTTAATGCATTTTGTTTTGAATTCCAAGTAGTTGCACTATTAATATATGTATCACTAATTTGTGTTCCTTGCCAAATTCCACTTGTAATAGTTCCGAGTTCAATTATATTTGAAGAACCATTAAATGCTTCCAAATCATTATTATCAATATAATTTAATATTGTTTTAACATTAGTTGCTGTATCTAATGTAATAGCTCCTGAACCATTTACTGTTAATCCACCTGATGCTGTAGTTGCTGAACCAGCACCTGAGAATTGTGAAAATATTAAATTATGTGTTCCTACTGTAGCACTATTAGTAGTTAATACCCATCCACTACTAGCATTAATAGTACCTTGTTGTATAAATGTAAATATACCAGAAGAAACACTTAAACCAGTATCTAAATCGTTAGCTCTAATCCAGACATCTGATTTTACTAAGTATATACCATTTTCTACATCATTAGTTTGATTTTTAACTAATACTCTATCATCAACAACAACTGAAATACCATCTATTGTCTGTGTTCCACTTAATGTAATATTACCACTAGTTGTTACTTTAACAGCATCTTTAATCTCCAATCCTTGGGCGACACTATCTACATATGATTTTCTTGCCAAACTATTATCAATATAACTTTCATTTATAGTTGAACCTTGCCAAGTACCACTTGTAATAATTCCAGTACTTGTAATACTTGATGAACCTATATATGCAGATAAATCAATATCAGAATGTGTTAGAGATAATTCATTTTTAAGTTGTGTTACACTAGTTCCTTCTAAACCACTTGTTGTAAATTTAGCAAGATCACCAATAGATACATTTGAAGAATTAATTATAACATTATTTGTATCTAATATACCATTTGTTAATGTATTTTGTTTTGATACAAGTGCTGTTTGAACTGCCGTTGAAATAGGTTTATTTAAATCACTTGTATTATCTATATTTTCTATTCCGATTAAAGTTTTTATATTATTAGAATTTAAACCTTTAATACCACTTGCAGTAAAAACTGCAATATCATTTTGATTAGCTATTCCATTCATAAGTACTACATTATTATTAGTTAATGCTGTATCAGTAAATGTAAGTGCATCTTGTTTAGAATTCCAAGTTGATGCACTATTAATATAAGTATCAGTAATTGCTGTTCCTTGCCATATACCATTAGTAATAGTTCCTATTGTTGATATATTAGATGAACCATTCCATATTGATAAAGCAATATTTTCAACTAAATTAAGATTTAAATTAGATTTTAAATTTGTTAGACTTTTACTTTTTATTCCACTTGCTGTAAATACTGCTAAATCATTTTCATTAGCAACTCCATCAATTACAACACTATTAGTATCAGCTATACCAAATGTTAATGCATTTTGTTTAAAATTCCAAGTAATTGCACTATTTATATAATTATCAGTAATTTTTGTACCTTGCCAAGTTCCATTTGTAATAGTTCCAAGTTCAGTAATATTTGATGAACCATCAAATGCTTCTAAATCATTATTATCTATATAATTTAATATAGATTTAACATTTGCTACTGTATCTAAAACAATAGCTCCAGAACCATTTATTCTTAATCCACCAGAAGCAGTAGTTGCTGAACCAGCACCTGAAAATTGAGAATATATTAATGCATCTGTT
>Ga0228642_1000256_pt1 | contig 22846 bp, 18 predicted proteins | sample 53DmetaG_FD_190071 | JGI IMG/M metagenome (GOLD analysis project Ga0228642, IMG submission 190071) | Seawater microbial communities from Monterey Bay, California, United States - 53D | ecosystem: Environmental > Aquatic > Marine > Coastal | place: USA: California | collected 2016-09-29
GCGCGCACCGTGTGTGCGCGGTGGGCGGGGCGGGTGGTCTGGTCGGTCGGACCGATCGGCGTCCCCACCTCGGCGGGCGCGGAGATCGCCGTGCGGAGCTTCCGTTCCGGTCCGCGTCCGCGATCTCGGCCGACCCGGAGATCGCCCCTCCCGCCGCGCCCGCCGAGGCAGGGGACGCCGATCGGTCCGACCGACCAGACCACCCGCCCCGCCCACCCCGCACACACGGTGCGCGCCGCGCCCAGCACAGCGCCTCGCGCGCCGCGCTACTCTGCCTCGGGTCCGCTCAAACTCCTCTTGCGCCCTTCTCAGGTTCACGATGGCGATCCCAAGCAACAAGGTCCTCTGCGCTCCGACGACGATGTCTATCGTCGATCTGGATCCGCACCTGCTGGGCAGCGTTTGTGACAAGATGTTCGAGTCCATGGTCCACGACGGAGGCTTGACGAATAATGTAAAATACACGACTTGTGGCCTCAAATACTATGCGCGCCTAGGCAAGATCGCGATGGTATCTCATCAGTTCAAGTCGATTCTGAACGAATACTGCGTTTACTTCAGGACGGACGACGTCTTCGAGGCTGTCAAGGCTTGCACAACTGTGATCGACATCGACAATATTTTGTTCGACTCGAACGAGAAGGCCAGGGCAAGAAAGGACATCGCAATGATGTCTGTCAAGATATTCCCGACATCGCTCCTATGTTTCAACGACGTCGTAAAGGACGACTATTTGGTCGCCATGGCTGCCGTCGAGGCTTTGGCCGTCGAGGCTTTGCGCCATCCTGAAGCTCTTGAACGAATCCACAACATCTTGGGCTACTGCAACGCGCCAGCAAAGGAGAGCAAAGAGCTCGCAATGCTCTGCGTCAAACTGGACCCGGAGACGCTCCCGTTTTTCAGCACAGCCTTGAAGAACGATTACGACGTCATCCGCGCTGCCATGTCCATCAACCCTTTTGCTCTGATACCTTCCATTCCTGAGCTTAGAGACACCCCAGGATTCATTGCACTGTACAACAGAGCACTCGCTGATCACTTTTGTGACCAGCCGCCCAGTCGAGAGCAACTGGTTCGCGCTCTGTCCATCTTTTCATCAGTTGTACGCACTCCCATCGCGACGGGTGCGGATGCAACGCCCCCATCTCCATGATTGGCGACCCTGTCGACACCTCCCATGTATGGAACGCTGTGAACGATCTTCGTTTCGTCACCTTATCGAATTGGACGAAAGATGCGCCCCGAGTCTTTCGACTCGCGCCAGTGTATTGGGACGGTGACGGTGTCAGGGTTTGGTTCTCAGTCGTTGTTTTCCATATATGGTAGCATAAAAAGCCGTTATGTAACCGACGTCTTGCCACTCTTGCCACTCTTGCCACCTGTGAACTGTTCACAGGGGGGCCTCCCAAGTGCTCGCTTTACATCGGGTGTCACTTTGACCATATATGGAAGGTAGGAGCTATTCACGCAGGGGGCGGCGACGGAGCACGAGCTCGCTCCCCAGCGCACCAGACGTGACGATCGTCGTCCCTGGTGCACTGCGCGTCGTGCGATTAAAATATTCGAGGGGCCGTGGAGCCCTGGGGTGGCAGATCCCACTCCGTACCTAACGTAGACACTGTACTGATCCGCCTCCATGACGACGCGGGTTGTGCCAAACATCACGCAATGGAGAAGGGCAAACAAACAGCAAGCGCCGTTTGGTGGTTAGACATCCCGCTCGGAAGGTCTACACTTAGTGTCCACGCCCCGTGCATTCCGCTAGTATTTTTGGTTGTCTTCAAAAAAAACCAACTCACGCCGTGCGTTCAATCTTTTGCTCAGAATGCAGAACACACTGGAAGCCTCCGACGAGGAAGAGGACGCGGGCTTTCACCCGCCCACCGCACTCTCTACGGTTGCACAACACGACGACGAGGACGACGGAGAAGACGAGAATGACGACAACGAAGAGAGCGACGACCTGGACGCTTTGGAGGAGGAGGATGAAGAAGATGACAACAAGGACGTATCTGACGAGGAGCGGCCTGTCGCAGACCATCGCATATCTGACAGAACCTCTCCAGAGCCACCCGAGTCGGAAAAGCCGCACGACAATAATGATCAGCAGCAGGACAACGACAACACCGTGGAGTACAGTCTGTTGCCGCACTCGTCCACACTCAACACAATCACGAACGACACCAGTTCCGCCCCAAGTGTACTACAGGAAGAAAAGAACGCCCGAGAGCACACAGAGCGCACCGAGCAGTTCGACGACGAGAGTGACCCAGACACGATTCGTGACAAAGACGAATTTACGAAGCAGTGTCCGATCATTCGACAGATGGGCAAGTCGATGCCATGCTATCGTGCGCCATTCGATTCGTGCATTCACATGCCATTTCTCACGGAGACTGGGAAGCCGATCGAACCATTCACAATGACAGCAGAACAGTACTGCGAACAGATCGGCAAGAACAAAGAGACGACAGAAGAGATATTTGCAACGCTGTCTCCTTCCAAGGTGGCGCAGCAAGTCTGCATATTTGCAGTGCATGGAGGCAAGACTCCTCCTACTGGAGGCGAGCGTCGGAGTGCGGCCTTTATCCGTGTCTCTCTGTCTAATTTCGAAAACGCGACGCCAGGCCTCGAGCAGCTGCTGTCTGGCGGACTGCCTCTTTATCAGCTTCACGCCAAGACGTTCACCGATGCATTCAAGGCCGAACGTGGCATGCTTCTTCCCAAGAGCGTCTCGCCGTCGTCCAAGGGCATCGAATACCTGCGCCTTTCGCCGAAGACGGAGGCCGAAGTCAGCCCGTCTGGCTGGATCATGTGCGCGAGCGTAGGGGAGAGCACAAAGTCCGGGAAGCGCACTCATGCCGCAAAGGACAGGCCAGATCTCAAAAAGGCCAAACACCACAATGGCACGTCGAATAAAAACACCAGCGTCGTGCCTGACGACGAGTATGCCTACGTCGCCGACCCCGCCACTTGGAACGTCGGGTCCTCGAGCTCCTCTGGTCAAAAGAAGAGCGACGACGACGTCTCGTCCTCTCTCGCCACACAAGGGGTGTCTGGAAGTGAACATCTCGCAAAGATCACATCGTCGAGATATGAACAATGCGAAGAGGCATGTTTCGACATTGGCGGGCTGTCCGATTGGCCAGCCTTCCGTCCGTCGTTTCCGTTTGACCCTGCTGCCACCGAAATAAAAGTTCAGTTCAAAGTCATCACGTACCGTTGACGAAGCAGGCGGCCGTCAAATGCTCAAGAGGGTGTACTCTCGCGACAGCGTCGTCATCGCTACCGCCACCGCTGCAAGCACGTGCCATATTCCGTGCGAGCCTATGAAGCATCCCAGCTTCGGGAAGCTGATGCAGCTAATTGTGAGCGTGTTGGTTTTATCGTCCTGTGCTATCCACCGTTCTGGGAAGCCGACGACGCTGTCCAGTATCATCCCGAGTACCAACAGCACGATCGCAACGACTTGTAGAGTTAGTATGAGGACGGCGTCGTCCGAGTGTTCCACGATCGCCGGTGTGATCGTAAAGTAGAAAATCGCCATCACGAAGGACGTCGACTGTCGAAGCGCTGCATGCTCCTTGTCGGTGTGCCATTTCCGTGTCAGACCAAGCTTGCACGCTGTTGCCGTATCATTGTACTCTGTGAATGTGCTAGACTCGCTGTCTGTGACGTAGCGTCTTAAGGCGAAGAAGACTACTAGGATCGTAGCAGCGAGGGGAACGTCGACAACGGATACCACGGGGACATTCAAGAACCCCCGAGTGGCGGCAGCTATGTCCGCAACCGAGCATAACGAAATAGACACGTATATGGCGATAAAGTCCAATTGTCTCGTGTAAAAGGAAAGGTCCATGTCGTCCGAACTCACATGGTATATGACGGACGACAAGAAAGTGAAGGAAGAAGAGACGGCGGCCACCGTAGCAAGCCCGAAGGCAGTCGTAGCGTCGTAAAATGTGAGATGTCTCACGACTGCATAGGCAGCAAACGCAAGGAAGGCAACGATGTGTACCCACGCAGGGAAGCGCTCGATGTGCCCGTGGGGGCCGGTGAGGAATTTTGCGCGTTTTCCCATTTTAGTTTCGTCGAGTCTTTTACTGATGCCCATGTCGCAACACCCGTGGCACAATACTTTATGCACCATGTTGAAGAATACTGCGACGTTCATCTTACGTTTGGAGAACGATTTGGTGTCTCTGTTGTTAAGAGTGTTGTAATTACAGAGTGTTTTACTACCATCTCTTCCAACACCAGTCGTAAGTGTCCACCGAAAGACAGGAGCTCCAGTCGGATCGCACGGCTGACACATCGCGGCATTGCTCTGAGTGCGACCGGTCATTCGTAAGGGCTTTGCATTCATCAGCGTCTTTTCCAGAGAGATTCTTTCTTTTGGAGGTGCGCGTGTCTTGTTTCCAAAATCTACAGAATCGTCGAGCGCTAGGTAGAATGAAAACTTTTTGGACTTTCCCATAATTAGAGGTTCTCATACTAAGAAGGCTCCTCTCGTTAAATGTCCATCGCACCGAACAGCGACAACTCCGATTTAGTGAGGTGCCTGTCGACGTCCAGACAGGGTCGAGAGCTCATCAAGCATCTCGCCTACGTCTCGTTGAAGACGTCGAGCAGGTGTTCTTCTGTGTTCGACGGAGGGATACGACAAGGTTTGGCAATGCGGCGTGCCGTGATCGAAGCCTTGCGCAACCGAAAACAGCCGAACCCGTTCTCGCTGCCGTCCGACCTTCCAAACACGATAATGCTCGCCAACTTGGCCGGAGATCACGTCATGATTTATGATAATGGGTTCGAAATGGTCGCAAAACTGATAGATACCCTCACACCACCAGAGAATCGACTGCAGGCAAAGGAAGCCATCGAGACGATGGTGACCTTTGCCAAGGGCGAGAGTCGCCGATCGCTGCTCTTCATATACTGCATGCCGCCTCTGGAGGAGCCTTCTGCGATGTACTGGGAGCTCCGCTCCCTCACCGTGCTCGATGACGATGTCTTGGACGGGGCGAGGCATTTCGACATCAACGCGGCCAGCGTTCGACATGCGTCGAGTACCCCCCACGACGAACGAGACTCCATCCAAAACGCCGAGACACGAGCCCTGAAGGACAACATCGTCGCGGTCGAATACGAGCACATCACCGACGCCGATACGGGCGAGACCGTGCGCCATCTCACGCCACCGGCGGCAGACGGGGCCCTCGTATCCGTTCTACGAAGTACGATCTTAGCACTCCAAACGGAGCGGAGGAAGATGCTGGGAGACATAAAATCGCTCGAAGACAAAGCTTCACTGTGCGAGACGCAGTCGAAACGGGATGCATTCCTAGAAGTCAACTGCCAGGTAGAAGCTGCCAAAACTCAGAAACGCATCGCGCAGCAGCATCAAAACGAATACGCCGCAACCTTGAAGGAGTGCCGTAAAGAGATCGCCGATCTAAAACACAGCATGGAGAGTCTTTCTAGAGAAAAGTCGGTCGCAGAGCTCATGTTGTCTCAAAAAGAAGAGCAGAGTGCGAGAGAAAGTGAGTTTCGCGACAAGGAGAAGAGGCAGCTGCGGATGCGTGCAGAACGGGTGGAGCGGGAGTTTCATAGTTCCAGACGCAGCTACTCCTGCGCCCAAGAGGAGTTCGAGTCACAGAGGAAGAAATACATGTCCGAAGCAGAGACCAAACTATCTCAGTCAAACGAGAGGGAGCGAATACAAAGAGAGATACACGACAGGACGGTACACTGCATGGCGGCTCAGGATGCTGAGCTGGAAGTCGTCAAATCGCGCGTGCAAGAGCTGGAACTAGACCTCGAGACAGCACAGAGGCAGCACGACGAGACGATGGGCAAGGTCCACGCCGTGCATCGTATCGGTATGGAGCTGCTTGCAACGGGTCTGAAGGAGTCGGAAGGTCTTCACACACCCCCACTTCCAATAGCTCCGACATCGGTCGGTGTGCAGACACTCGCGCACGGGGGGCGTTCGCTGTGTACGCGTCGCGAAGCGACGGAGCAGCACAGCACTGGAACGGACACCTACATAGACATCGCACAGCGCAGCAAAGCAACGCAGACAGCGACGCTCAACAGAGAGATGACATTCCCCACCAATGTCTACGAGGCGTCGGAGCAAGCATTCGTCGCATTGAGACAGCTGACGCTCCTTGCACAATCCACACGCAGTGGGTACGTGCAGCAATGTCGAATGCACCCACGGCCACCAGCACGATTCTTTACTGTAGATGATGTCAGTGGATTCTGAATGCGAGGCGGAACGGGCGACGAGTGAGCTCGTCTCACGAAACGTGGGTCGTGACACCACGTCGTACTTGCCGTGTGGATGGTCGAACACGCGTGTCACTTCGACCTCCTCACGGCCTTGGCGACACACGGTAATGGCGAACTTCTCGACCACGTGACGTCATTCTGTGCCGACTTCAGGAAGACGTCTACCGTGCTGTGCTGGGGGTATCCGTCGCAAAGAGACAGGCATTACCACATGTCCGTGGCCTCTGCGCGTGAGAAAGACTGTGAGAATGGCGACAGCCCGCAGAATGCGCATCGAAACAGTGTGGTATTTGAAGGCATTGCCTGCGGTGGCATGCTTCACCTGACGTCTCCTTTGCAATGCAACGTCATCGATCTCAAAGATGGCGACACGCTGCCATGCTCCGCCTTCCCTCAGCTGTCCGGTGATGGCTACTCCACACAAAGCATGCGACATCTTGCCATGTACAGTGAGATGATGCAAGACGGGCTCGTGTTTCTCAAGAAAGAAGACACTTCGCTACATATATCGCTCGGCGAGTCGTTTTTCAACAGTGTCGTCATACAGCGAGAGCATTCGTATCTCGCACCGTCGATGATGCATCATGAGCCTTCCAGCGACGATGTTCGCCAGACGCTTCACAGTGTCATAATGCCCGTCGACGGTGGACGCTTACATAAGGATCGGGCCGAAGACACCACGATCACATTCGCGCGCCTGGCACACGCCGTCGTTCTTCGTCATCGTGCTTCTACCTATGGCAGGGTGCCTCTTTCCTTCCGGCTCGACAGCATGTCGCTCTCTGTCAACATGGACATCTTGTCTAGAAACTGTTGGGCTCTTCTTGTTCCGCTTCAATGGCTCTGTGATCTTCAATATACCAAGAACAACGGCACTCGCAAGATAAAAATATCGTTTGACATGGCTGCATCGGCTGTCGTCGACGGTCTCATGGTGAACAACATGTCGGACATCGGCAGGAGCAGGAACGCGACGCTTACGACCGCCTGCGCGGGCGGCACCTGCTGCTCTCTGTACCATACGACAAACGCCAAATACACACTTGAAGGCAAGCGGCTGCGAGTGACATCTATGATACGGAAGTCACGCGAATCCGAAATATTTAAAGACATGATAAAATACTAATCGCGCGCGTCGAGCGTAACGTGACGACTACAACGACAGTGTCTTGTTTGGTGTCATTTCGTGCTGTTTCACAAACGACACGAGTCCGATCGCTAGTAGGCTATAATACGCAGCCTCTTCTTGCTGTATCCAAGAGCCTATGTTTAGATAGGCAAGGCGCTTTTGAAGACCCCACGTCGAGTACTGGCGTTGCACGACTTCGACGGGATCTGCAATTCATGACAGATGATTCGGTCAGCTGCAGCTAGGACGGATGTCAAGCATCAACACCCAAGCCGAGAGTGTGCCGTGTGCCTGGAGAGCTTCACCGAAGACAATGACATCACGTTCAGCTTCGAGTGTGCTCATATGATATGCGTTGCCTGTGACGACAGGTTGATCCGTATGTCACACGACAGGTGCCCCCTGTGCCGGTCGTGGCGTCAAGGAAGCACAATAGCGCAACGCGGAGTCGTGGATCACGATCGTGCCGCTGGAGCTCTCACATCCGACGTGTCACATATCTTCCTCCCAAACCAAGCGAGTTTCCAACTGACGGACGAATTTCTCTTCGGTCGTACGGCGCACGCGCAGAGCGGCACGGCGTCACATTACGATGTCGTGCAGACGGCGGCCGTCATGGCACTTGCAGCCTCATCGGCCTTGAGATCGCCCGAACTCGAAGACGCTCGGTTTCAAGACATGATACGCCAGGCGCTGGATCTGTAAGAACGCTGCAATTGCGCGCGTGTGCTTGGGGGGGGTCTTTTGCGTCACAAAATAAGACAGTTACATTTGTTACCTTTACATTTTCCAAATAACAATATTTTTAATGAAAAAAACACGGAATCACACTCCACGTGACTGCGCCACTTGCGTGTCTGTGGAGGACAGGACGGGCCACAGGACTGGGGTTTATTGTTTGTAATCGAGCAACGCTCGCGTACAGTCGGTCGTCCTCACTTTTTTGAGTTCTTCTCCTGCCGCTTTTTCTGCTGGTCCACTGTCAGTATCCAATCTAGAATGGGCGGGATCGCTTTACGACTCCCTACGGACACCTTTCCCAAGACCTTATTCAAGTCATCGTTGTGTGCTACGGCCAGTTGGATGTGACGCAGCGTGATTTGTTTACTGGCATTTACTTTTGCAACGGCATTCGCTTTCTTTAAAATGTCCTTTACCACCGTCTCCACGGTGGCGGTGAGGTACGTAGACGCAGTGCCGCTGACTCGCTGTTTGGCGAGGCGGCCATGGCGCAGCCTCTGATCGATTCTAGAGATGGACAGCGACAATGCAGCCTTAGACGACCTGGACAACTTCTTCTTGAATTTGGTCACAGTCGGAACCGACACTTCCAAAGTGTGCTCGTTTGCACGCTTCTCTACGCTGCCTTCGTTCTGGACGGACGCTTCCATCTCGATCAAGAGGCCACGGGCCACACACGTGGTAAGAAACACCCTCCGTCACCACGACCAAGCGACGGACGCGTCAGCGACATTAGCGGGAATCACGCACATCGCCCCTCTGTGTCGTCGTGCGACGACTGCAAGCATGCTGCTTCTCGATGCTATCGAGAAGAGAGCGGAGAGAAGCCAACGTTGTTTTCTGCTGTCCGTATGCACCTACCGAGAGCCTCCTTCACTTCGAGGCGAATCCCTCATCGCCAGGCGAGTGCCGATGGCTCCCAGCGGAGGAGGAACACGACGCTTCTCCTCGCGTGCCTCTCTGTTCCTGCGTAAAAAGTGCGCATCGTCTTCGAGTTGCAACGTGTTCTTCTTCTTGTGGACACAGTCTCTCTCTTCGGCGGTGTATGACCGACCTCGCTTCTGGTGACACGCGCCTTTTCGTTCTCCTATGAGGCCTATGATGTCTTCGTCCATAGGGTTCTTTTTGGCCAGCAGGGCGTACAGTCTGAGCTGGACGTCCAGGTCCGAGTCGCGCGCGTGGAAGAGGTCTCTGTCGTCCGACCCTCCGTGGGCCTGCCCTCGAGAGATCATGTCGTTCCGCATCGCCATTTCCCATGTGCTCCTCGCCCAGATGTTGCCCCTCACACCGGGGATGCCTCCGATCGACCTGAGCTTCAGGTTGAGCTCTTGGCGCATCGACACGTCGTCGACCTCGCCCTGCATAAACCGCCGGTAGTCTTCGGACACCTCCATTATCGTTTGCGTGGAAAGGGAGGCGATCGTCGGAAGCATTTTGCGTTGTCGAGAGCAACGGGGCAGCTCGACTGATATTGGCACGTGCCGCACGTCGTCGTCTGACCTGAAGGTGTCCGTGCTGTCGTCACGCCCTTCCGAGGTGAAGCTACAATACTTGGTTGTAAACTTCGGGAGCGACTCCAATACGTCTTCCTCGTCTTGGAAGAGCTCCATGTTCCCACTCACGATTCCGTGGACGTGGTCATCGCAATCGTTGGTCCACTTTTTTGTCATCGTGATGGTTGCCCAGAGCGGGAACATCTCGAAGCAAAAGCCAAGGTTTCGTACCAACTGGTCTTCGGCGCCGACGTCATCCCTCCGACCTCGCGAATCGCGCGAGCCTTCGCCGTCGACCGTCGCAGGGGGGACGCGCCTCGCGGTGTATCCCCTTGCGGCGTTGTCGCTCGACGCGCTGCCGCGCGCATCCGGATCGAACCCCGAAACGTCCATCCTCTGCATAGGAGCGGAGCAGTGTTGATGCATTCCGCCCTGAGGCAAAGGCGCTCCGACCATGCCGCACACATCACGAGAGACTTCCATGGGCATGATGCAGACGCTCTTGCTCTTCAAGAGCGCCGACGGCATCTTGCTTCTCGAGATCCCCAACCTGTTTCGAGTCTCTGTATGAGCCGCCAAAAAATACGAGATCTCCATGAACAAGCGCATCTGCGAAATGATCGCAAACGAGTTGACCTGCATGATGCCGCGATTCATTCGTATCATCGAGCCTGACTCCACAGCCCCAAAGGAGAACGGGTTGCATGCCGGGAGAGAGCCGGATTGAAACAGTCTTTGAAAACGACGCACTGCCACTTCCAATTCGGGTGTCAAGGCTTCGCTCGGCGTTTGGCTCACAAACTGCAACGCTCGCATGGGGTCTGGACGAGTCATGTCCCACTGCTCTGCCCCATAAGGACGCACGCCGTCGCCACTGAGCGCCTCGCTGTGAAGCACGGGCGTGGTTCTCATGTAGCTCCCGACGTGCGGCAACGACCCCTGTCGCATCGCTCCGTGAGGCCCCGTGCATCCAGGCGTGCCATCTCCGGCCGAGACGTCACCGGTGTCCACAAAAATGCTCCTGCAATCTTTGCCGATCAAGGTGTCTTTGCTCGTCGACAAGAGCCACAGCATGTCGCGGACATTGGAATGCGTCAAGCCTACGTTCAGCCCGTAGCGCTGCGTGTTGGACATGTCACCACCGCTGGTCGTCACGCAGTGGGTTGCCTCTGTCCACCCGCTGCCTTCGGACACCGTCTTCGGCCGAATGTAGCGCCACATGGTGTTGAACTGAGCGGCCGTCGCTTCCTTTTCGTCGTCTCCGATGCACACAAAGCTCCACTGGCTGTTGCTGTGCGACGACCCCATTCGACGATCGAGTTGTGTGGTGCGAGAGCCCCCGACGGCGGGCATGTAAGGCAGCCCCTGCAACCACTTCAGAAGCGCCGAGTCTTCGTACCCGCAGCAGCGTGCATCGTTTAGGGTAGGTAGGATGCAACCGACCGCTTGAGACGTCTCCATCTCTTCCAGCGACCCTATCTTTGTAATCGCTATGTCCGAGTAGGTTTGATCCTCCCCAACGACGCGACGAGTGTTTGTCGTCAACAGCTGCTTGAGGGAGGCGAGCACATCTCCCGGCGAATCGACATGTGTGCTGTCTTTGCGTGTCTTCAGGGCATAACAGCGGAGTTCGCGAGACCGTGCCAGCTCCAGATGCTTCCTCTCCGTGTCCTCAAACGAGAGATTGATGGCATCGCTCATCACTGGCGCAATCATCGCACCGGACACCTTTTCGTGGGCCCATTTGCGAGCGTTTACGAGTTCCACGTGATCCGGGGTGTCGGATGGCGACTCTCCCGGATACAAGGCAGCCTTTCGAGGCTGTGGAGAGGCTGCTCCATCGACGGCGCCGCCGGCGTTACCAGCCGATTGCGGGGGCGGTGGCGGCGTGCCGGCGTGGAGACAGCCTTCCCCCATGCTGACGCCGTGTGACATGGCCACCATCTGTCTGACGTGGAAGGCGATCGACGATGTCGACGTGCTGTGATCGAGCGAGTGTGACCATGCCTCGAACACGTCCGCTGGAGAATACGCGAGTCGTTGGACCACGTCGACGAGCTGCGAGCAAGACCACGGTGGAAGGAACCCGTCACGCGGCTGCAGATCTTCATGTTGAAGGCACCCCTCCACCGTAAAAAACTTGCGAACCACCTCCTTTTGCACGCATATCGCCATCAAGGTCATGTTGCGCAGCTGCTGCTTCCTGGGCGTCGACTTCTCTATGTTTGGAGTCGACGAGATCAAGGTGTCGTCCATCTCTTCCATTATGCGATGGGCCCACTCTGAGTTGGCGGGATGGAGGTCTGGGATGTGCTTGATGAAGAGCAACACGTGCCACGTCAAGCCACAGATTATCCTGTACTGGATGCGACGTTCTGCGACTTTGACGCTTCGTGCCTGGTTGTGTTGACACGTCACCGCGTCCTTGCTCGACGCCGTGACGTTCGTGACGGGGGGAGCCGGGAAGGTGATCATGCGGTCGAAGAGCGGCGCGCGCGAATCGGAAGGCTCGGACTTGCCCCTCTGCAAGCACACTCCGCAGTTCGTCGTTATCACGTACGTCTCGTAGTGGAGAGTGAACGTCACTTCCGTCTCCCACTTGTCGTCGCCGTTCGAGCCTTTCCGCTTGACAGTGCGACTTCTGGTGCACGAGTTCTTCATCGTTATCTCTTTGATCTTCTCGTTCGACTCTCCGTCTCCTGTAAAGTCCTTCGTGACCTCGTCGAGGTGGATGACCCTCCCACACGTCGGATCCATGCCGTTGAAGTCGGCGAGTTCGGACTTGCCACCCCCGCTCTCCCACCATCCCGGAAGTTGCGTGTCCATCATCAAGGACGCCCGTTCGCTCTTTCCGGTCGACCCTTCTCCGCATATCGCCAGTATGAACGACATGGGCTGCGCCACTTGGTACTGCGCATAGTGCATCGCCATCGTGATGAACGTGGAGGGGCCCTTTATCCCCTGCTCTCCATTCAGGAGGCCCATCACCAGTTCAGTGAACATGCCCTGTGAGTTGATTGCAAAGTTGTTGTACCCCGTACCGAAGAGCTGTCCGATTGCGGCCGAGCCCACGCTGGCGCGGCTGTCGGACGGGTCCACGATCATCGAGCCTTTCCTCTTGTTCTGTCTCTTTGTCGATTCCGACGCGGCTGATTTGAATTCTTCTTGAAGCGAGTCCCAGATGGCCAGCCACCCGGAGGGGATCGACTTCCGGTGGTTCTCCGACTCGAAGGCATTCTGCATCTTTTGGAGACCCAGCTTGATGACCGATCGTCGCAACTCGGTGTGGCGCACGTGGTCGTTCAGCTGCGCGGAGCGAGCGTCTGCTTCGGTGTGGCAACCTTCTCTACAACGCACAATCTCCTCCTCGTGGCGCGTGTCTTGCTCAAAGCGCCATCTGCGAATGAAGGCATAGAGATTCTTGATCTCAGAGGAGACCTGCTTCAAAATCTGAAACGGTTCCAACGTTCGCGCCTCATACGAGCACCACTGCCCGACCTGACGCGCCCTCTTCCGTTCGTCGTCCGTCATGTCGAACGAATCTTTGCCCAGCAGCTTCGTCTGCTGGATTGCGCGCACGAGCTCCTCCGAGAGACCGTCGCGCTCCGACATCTGTTGATTGATCGCGCGATAGATGTCGTCCCGGAAGTTTTCCCAGTCGTCCACGTCGACGCCTCTCGAACGGGCGGCCTTGCGACTGTTGACGAGGAGCACGTTGGACATGAACTGCTCCTCCCAAAATAGCTTCAATATGCAGTCGTCCGGTTCTTCGCTGCCGCATGTCGGATGGGGAAGATCCGGGTCGAAGAGCGAGGTGTGGTAAGGGTTGACCATTATTTTCAAGGCCCCCTTTTCTTGGACAAACTGCGATGGAACGAAGTCCCCGTTGTCGTTGAAGTACTTGGAAGGATGCATCTGCTCCGCATGGGCCATGATGAGGTTGCCGTGCAAATCGACCATCCCGGCGGTGAGCGGGCACGACATGCCGTTTTCTTCGGTGGGCGCTCGTCGCGAGTTGAGGGCCGCTTCCGGCCCCAACGGGTGTAAGCCGCCTCGGTCGTTGTCGCCGTCGGAGTAGAGCTCGTGAGTACACAGCCCGGCAGGTAGCCAGCGCTCGTCGAAGGGAGGCGCCCCCGTGCAGTCTGCACTCGTGCCGGCATATGTCTTGTAGAGCGTCCTCAGATCGGAGACGTTTGAGACATGGAGATACAGCGTCTCGCCTGTCTCTGAAATGTCCTCGCCAGAGGTCATGCTTCGAGCGGCCTTGCTGTTCAGCATCGATTTGGAGTTTCGCTGGTGCGACGTGGACCGATTCATACGGCCAGCGTTCGAGTTGAGCTCGTTCTCCTTCAAGATTTTTTTCCAAGCGTACGAGTCGGAATGCTTCTTGTCCATCACGAACTTCCAGTGACGGAAGCATACGATGTGCTTCCCTTCCGTGTCGTAGATCGCTTCACACCCAAACATGAACATCTGCCCCCTGTACCCCTTCACATCTGGGTCGCTCTCGTCGCAGACCATGTAAACGTAAGATCCGAACGGCTCCATCTTGCGCACCTCCTTCTCAAACTCATCATTGCTCTTGTCTTTGTACTGCTCCAGCTGCGCGTGATTCCCATTGGCGTAGCCCTTTGAGGTAGCCGCCGACATCAATCCGGTGAGCCTCGCCGTCGCCTCTACACGACGACGCTCGCTGTCGTTTTTGGGTGTCACGAAATCAGATGCCTTCTGGGCACCCTTGCTCATGAATCCGACAGGGACGTTGATGTTCATTGTGCGAGCGGGACGCATCGGAGCGCAAATGCCTTCCTTGTCAGTGCAGAGCAAGTCATTGTACTCCTCCCACTCGATGGCGCACCCCGAATCGAATATCAGCGGCCTCGGGGTGATACCGACGCCATAGTGCGCCGCGTCGAAGCCCGGTCTCCCAAACACGGACGGATCGAGCTCGCTATGCGTGTGCTCCGACGCCATGTCGTAGTCTTCTCCCTGTTCGAACAGACTGTCCATGTAAGGCTCTCCTGTATCGCTCGCCGTCTCCGGCACAGACGACTGCACCGCCGCTCGCGGGGCGCCTCGGCGAGCGCCTCGGCGGGCACGAAATACATCGTCCCCGTCGTCGCTCAACTGCTCAGACTCTTCCATGTCCACTACGCTATGCAGACTCGACCCATCGTCCTCATTGTCGTCCTGCTGCTGAGACATCGTAAACGCCTCCATCTTATTGACTCCGCGTGACTACGCGGGGGTTTGGCACTGGGCGCTGCCTGTTCCTATTACACGATTTGTCACAACCCATCGTTTGCAACGCCATGCGTGTGTGCGCGGTGCACAGGGTGGCAGGTGTGCTTGGTCCCACCGATCGGTGGCTCTTCCGATCGGGATTCTCCGCCGCGGAGGCTGCGGACGGAGCAGCCGTTCCGTTCGGAGCGGGACAGCCGATCGGAGAGGCCGCAGTGCACCACACACACACAAGCTGGCGTGGTACCTGCCCCATATAGAATAGCGAGTGTGCCTTGCGTGTGGTTGTTCGCGAGCGTCGTACAGATGCACCACCTCCCTGTATCAGCCCCCCCCCGCCCATACATACAAGATGAACTTCGATGAAGTGACTCAAGGCGGAGACACCGTCCTGTCGAGCATCGTGAAGATAGACATCGTAGGCATCCTTCGCGACAAGGGCCTTCGTCAGGAGGATGCAGTCGCCATCGCCAAGTCGGTCGATGACGTTGTGGCCTTCCCGTGCCTCTTAGGAACCTTTAAAGATCACGACAACGCTCGATGCGAGCACGGCCTCCATTACAAGGATGGGAACACCGCGAAGACGTACGTCGACGCAGTCATGAACACGACGCAGTCAGAGATCGCCGTTTCGAGTCGCGACCCCACCACCAAGCTCAACGTGACGGGTAAAATCGAGCACGCCTTCCTCCACAATCGCGTGCGTGTCGCTCTGATCAACTCCAAGCACGCGATCATGACGAAGGACATTGCCTTCGACATTCTTTTCGAAACTGCCCATCGCTACAAAGATGCTTTCATCGAATACGACGAGGACGACAATGCCCTTTCTGCCAGCAAGCAGATGCTGTCCAAAATTATCGTTGATTGATGCACTCCGCGGCGCTGTCTGCTTCATTTTACGTTACAAAAATGTCAAATGTGTCGATACCCTGCGTTGTCATCACCGGCGCCTTGAGCTCGGTCTTTGAAGGTTTCAAAACCGTAATAACAGATAAAAACACCGTTACGTAACCGACGTCTTGCCACTCTTGCCACCTCGAGACCGTTCACACCTCCCCCTTCACAACTGTCGAGGTGGTCAAAGTGCGGAGATTGTTTCGTCACAGAGTAAGATCGCGTGCTACCCATTTCCATAAAAGGAAGGTAGGCAGACCTAAAAAGGGTTTTGACGAAACGCACCTTCCAAATATGGTAGCGGGTAGCACGCGATCTTACTCTGTGACGAAACAATCTCCGCATTTTGACCACCTCGGCAGCTGTGAATGGGTAGGTGTGAACGGTTTCGGAGTGGCAAGAGTGGCAAGACGTCGGTTACGTAACGGCATGTAACGACCCCGAAAATGGCAAACGTGGTGAACACACGGCAATTGACGTGCCCACTGTTCTGGGCATGACAATCGGCGCTCTCAGCGCAACGGTGTGTATTTTTGTAGATCTGCGCCAAAACTTTTTCCGAATAAAACGCGAATTCACTAAAAAATATTGCGGGTTGTGTCACAGCGTCGAATGATGTACACGGAAGAGCGACAAGGCGGCCATTACGCGCTCTGGCCATCGCAATCGTCATGCAAGCGCACGAGCTACACCAGCACGCGCCGTCGAAAAGCCAGATCGACGACGTGTACCGGTACATCATATCGGTCGAAGCGAATGTGAGACTCGAGATTAGGCACGCGGGCGACAGCGCGGACGTTTTACACCCCAATCGAGGCAAACACAAAGGCACCAAGCTGAGGGGCAGAGGCGTGATGGCGGCAAGTGAGTACCGCAACACGCACGGTGTCGTAAAGCAGATGAAGCTGATGGGAATACAGCGCGCATTATACAGGTTGGGCATGCTGTCGAATGGCCGACAATTGAAGTTCAAGCTGACGCTTTCACAAGACGATGGCAAAGAGGTGTTTCCTGACGACATGGGCTTTCTCAACAAAACACCGAAGCAGCTCCTCGTCGGTCGTGCTGGTGCGACGACTCCGTGTCTCGTGTCGGAGGTGTCTTGCAGCGGAGCTGACGGAGACGATGGTATGGGGGAGCAGATCCTGTTCGACAGCTTCGGGCGTCAGCTCCCATTGGTTGCGAACGAAGAGCAGGCAGTTTGCATTCAAGATGGAATTCGCCAATGTCGACCGAACCAAATGGATCGAGTACTTTGGTCCCGGACGCCTCCCACCGGTCGTCTTGAGCAAACCATTCTACGTGCGCACGGACTGTGCCGAGAAGCAGAAGATGAGAGACGAACAAAAAAGACAGTCGCACGCACTTCTCTGTGTGTCATGAGGTGCCCACGCATGCAATGTCTACGTATAAAAGCCTTTCTCTTCGCCACTCATGTTTCACAACCACTTCTGCCAGAGTCATTATCACCAAACGTTCTTTATTTTTTTGAAGCATCATCTCTGTGTATTTCACTTCACTGAGACCAAGGATAATATTATGTGTTTTGGTATGATACGAAATAAACGTTCATACCATCCCAGTGCTGACCTCCATGCATCTCCTGTCGATGTTGACGACTGCAGTCGACATCGCGTTGATTACGAGACCAGTTTGGGTGGTCTTGTGATAGCTTGATTTGGCGACGCCAGTGGTAGGCCGCAGCGACATGAATAACCTTTTAATCAACGCCTTTCATACTGTATACACGTATATATGTACTTATCCCATACAGGTGACTGCTTCACTTTCGTGACGCTTCAGTTTGGCGACTGTGAATGAACCGCACTCCGTACCTTACGTGATATTTTTTGTCACGTAAGTTGAAATTGCGACTGTCCGCAGATGTGGCCATGCCGTCGACAGGGGATGGCTGTGGCGCAGTACGAAAGAAATGCATTTTGCAAATGTATCATGTAAAGGTGTGAATGTGCAGCAGCGACTTTTCAACACATGAATTGAGCGCGTGTTCCAAACATTAACACCACTCTATACTGGTGCTGAAGCACCACTCCTTACAGGATGACTCATTGGAGCCGGCTCTCTCCTAGCATCCCCTCTAGCATAATTTGCGTCACGGCCATCGTCATGGATGCACTGTGCGCACTTCCGCGTGGTGTAGAACAACAGGTGCCTTCGTCCCTGAGGTGCACTTCGATCGTCCTTGTGGCTTGCCTTGCGTCGCCCATATTGTCTACCGGCTTTGCATTTGAACAACGAGGGCTGTTTCTGCTCGGACTCGTAATCGCCTCGCTGAGGGGCGAGCATCACGGCAATGCGAACGTAAGGGCGGCGGATGCCTTGTTCATCCTCGTATCGGGGTGTGTGATCGTGTACCTATACAAAATCAACGTAAAGCAGTCGTCAACTGCAAAACCAGAGAAGTCAACCTCCAATTACTCGCTGACGGGCTCTTTGATCACGTACGTGGGGCTGAGAGTCGTCCGAAACGCCATCTGCCATGCCGGAGAGGTGTATCAATACGTAGTCCATGACTATGATTTTGAAACGCGGGGGTATGGATTGGCCGACGGCGTGTTCGTCTTTACGGCGACCTTTGGAGGCGCCATGCTGGTCTGCACCGGTGTCTTCGTCATACTACATTCTCAGGAAATGGAGTCGAGCATCTCGAGCGCAGTGCGGTGCACAATTGCTACTAACACGACCGTGATATTTGCATCGACGCTGATTGCTCAGTTGTCGACACACGCCCATGCAGAATACCTTCCCATGATTTTTTCTAAAGCATCGTGCATTGGTCCACAGCAACATTGTGCAGCAGCGTACCGTGCTCGAAGTCACTACGTCTCCAACTCTTCGACGGCTGCGTTGTGGATAGGCGGCATCGCAGCCGCGGTCCTTGTGATGCCGAAGAGCCGTGATGCCGAAGAAGGTGCCGAGCGCCCTGCGCGTCGACGCCAAGGACACGACACACAGTGCACCACGAGTACCTCGGCTGTCGTGTCTATCGTAGTGACGTTCCTGCTTACGACGGGAATACTCATCGACGCTGTGGAGTCGAGCTCTGTGATACCACAGCTCCAACTCGTGCTTCTATTGAGTTCAATACCAGTCGCCAAGTACGGCACTCCGGAGTTGGCGTGTGTGTTGAATGTGTCGGGCCACGTCATATACATTCGACAAAGGCTATCGCAGTCGACTGGCTTCGATCTCAGCTACTTTACGCATTGGTCGCTCTTGGGGACCACGTGCGTGGTGGCTGTCCTTGGTATCCTCACGCTTGTTGAGAGAGTCCTGCCTTACTGGTCCAGCACGCGCAAGACTACGGGGATGCTCTCCTGCGTCACTGTAACGCTGATAGTCGTCGCCATGTCGTTGCAGTTTGCGCTTGGCATGGCGACATTCTCATTGACCGCTGGATATGATGGATGCCCTCTCTTGAATGTAGAAGACTGGAAGATCAATGGGTATGAGCATACGTTTCAGCACTCGGTCACATTTCCATTCACCCTCGCATTATATACTTCGAGGTCTGATGTTTACGATACGCATACCATCAAGCGAATTGCATGGTACTCTGCTCCGACCGCCCTCGCGGTCTGTTGGGGGCTGCTCTTGCTCTTGGATGTGAACAGAACGTACCCCTACGTGCAGTCTAACGAGCCGTGGGGGTTTGGCATAAGTCTGCTGTCGGCTGTACTCTCTTGGATTGTGACTGGTATGAGTGTGTGATGGCGGATATGGCATGCTCTCTCACGTAGAGAATATAACAAAGGCGCGTCCTCCGACCTCCCTTTTGAATCGCATCGTCGTCACAACAGCATGAAGGGTCGAGACGTTGCTTTTTTGGCGGCGGGGCTTCTCATGACGGTAATAGTAAACGTGATCGTTGTGGCTGTTCGCATAAGTTTGAGCAGCGATGACATCAGAGACAGACTTCATGGGTTGAAGTGACGTTCCCTTGACGTCGCTCTCGCTCTTAGATGTGAACAGGAGGCACCCCTGTGCAGAGTGTCGAACGAGCTGTGGCGATTCGGTAACGCCGCGCTGTAGGCTTCGATTTCTCGGATTGTGACTGGTTTGGGTGTGTGATATATCGTTTATATACAATGCCTTTACTAGAAACATACATTGCGTGTCAGTCGACAATTTCTGCATCGTATCGTCATCACAAATGACTAACACCATGTCAAAATTATGCAATGGGTTGGGGAGGGGGCTTCTTTTAATTACCGTTGGACTGTGCATTGGTGCGGCCGCGTATGATGTAATTCGTAGCCACAATGATGTGAAAGATAGGCTTCAAACGTTGGTGCATGTACATACGTGATATAACTTCCGATGCCCGCATGCAGAGTAAATCACTCGCGCGCCAGGCTGTGTGCCGATCACATTCGATCTCGTGGACAGCAGAACGCTTGGAAACGCATCCTTGGCTATATGGTATTTCTCGAGGTGAGTGTGTGGAAGCAAGAGTCAAAGTAGATAACACATGTCTGACACAACAGAGAGAGAGAGGACGCGTCGTGTGGCGCGAGTCTCTCATGAAGTACTCGATAAAATATGCTACGTTTATATACTCTAAAAATAGTAAACAGTTTCAATTAAAGCCAACAGGAGCAATCTTGTTTGAAAAACGATATACCAAGTCACACAACTCACAGATTGCGGTACCCGCTGTATACGTTTTGTCGATCCTGACGTTTTTCGTCGTATGCATGGTATGCGTGCTTTACCCCGCACATGCAACGAACTATGTTCCTTACGGAAAGGTTCCAGTGGGTGCAATGTGCTTGCGGGCGTCTCGGTATGCCGATTATGCAACGGTAAGGCTCATGGCAGGTACGCCGATCAGAGAGATAGAGGCGATGATTCGGCTCGATCGAGTGGTCGACGATGGAAGCGCGTCTACATACCTATGGTCCTCAATGATGGTGCGGAGCGACTCCCTGAATTGCACAACGGACGGCACGTCGTGTTCAGACTCCGTCTTGGTGAGCACAAGCGGCGTGTACAACAAACTCGTTTCCGTGAAGACGCGCTTCGAACTCTTTGCAGACTATGCTGACTATACTACCATCACCGGATATCGGCTAGGGTTGAAAGGCTCCGTGTCGTTGGTTCGAGGGTATGATTATTACCTCACGACCACTCACTTGTGCTGGATTCCGCACGACGATGACGAGCCGAGCAGCACCATGGGTACAAATGCAATTGTCGGCGACGTTACAAGTGAGGGAGAACTGGTTGTCAACGAAGGAGCGCTGTTCAAGGAGTGCAACAACACGTCCGTCAAGATGTTTCCCCACCTCGCGTCTTCGGAACTTCTATGGCTTGCACTCACTGATCGATATCTATACGAGCACGGAGAAAAATATCTCGAACAGCGGCGAGTCTTGGTGGAGACCGGAATCTCGTGTGCTTCATCGAATACGTCGCTGAATCACTTCGTTTATCTATACCAAATGCAGTGCGTCCAGACTGGGTTCTGCCAGACGAGCCCGTCTGCACCATATCGTCGTGTGGCCTCGTCTCATACCGTGGAGATAAGGCTACCTAGACACACCACAGACGCCATCATTACGTTTACCAAGGCGAAGCCGATGGAAAAGCTGCCTTCAGTGCTGTCGTCGAGTGATGCGACATGGCTTGCAGCGGGCCAGCTTGGAATATTGATGCTCGTCGCGGCGGTGAGCTTTTTGAGGGCGTCCCAGACAGAGGTCTCGCCTGCGAGTATCGTGATCGAGGCCCATAGATCGTGCTTCCCATCTAAAGATACAGTTGACGGGTCCCATACGTTCCACTACTGTTCGGAAGAGGTCTATTCAAATGCCTTCATTGGCGCACTTGCGATCGGTACCCGGCTCGTCGTCATCGTGTTAATCTCCGACGCTCTCTTGGAAGATAACAACGGACCGATCGTGGTGTCCGAGCTGACTGGTTGCTTGGTGTCTACCCTACATGGCATCTTGAGATATTCGTTCCTAGACTCTTCCAGAGAATCTCCCTTGACGAGGCTGGGAGGGCCGATGTCAAACGTAGACGTGTGTTCTGCAATCATCATTGCTCTTTCCGAGACGCCGTTATTGGGCACAAGACAGACATTTGCATCGGTGGGGCGCATGCTGGCAGCGCTGCTGACTTTGGTGACGAACGTGCCTACGCTCATCTACAGCCCTGTTGCGTGTGTCATGAAGGGTACGTGCTTCGATGACAACAAAGGCAAAGATCGCCGATTGACACTGTACGTCTCCGCCGTGCTGTGGCTTGTGCAGTCTTCTTGCACTGCCATCACGCTGACGTCTGTTTTTGTCAACCCTTTTCTGTATACGTTGACTCGGTCCATACCAAACGACACTACGTTGCTGCGGATATCGGTCTTACTGGGCGTTTTGACAACATCCCTGCCGATGATAAACAAAGTGGTGCTCAGCTATGTGCAAGTTATTAAGAAAGAAAATGAGCATAATATGAAAGATGACGATGGGCATAATATGAAAGGCAAATAACGCTTCTGCGTTTCTCACGCTGTACTTTAAAGCGAATGCGATCGCCGCGCTACCCTATCAGGAAAGCAGCAGAGTCGCTTTTTTAAAACTGTCATAGCGTCGCATGAAGAAGATTGTACTGATCGTGGAGGACGATCGGTTTTGCCTCGACCTCCTCGTATCTCTTGTATCTGAATGCGGACACGTGCCCCACAAAGCAACAAACATGACCGAAGCAATCGAAACTTTTAATTCAAAGCTTCAGTTTGATGTCGTAATCGCGGATCGTCACATGGGTGTCGGAGACGAGGGGTGTATCCTCAGCAGAACAGTCCGACACATCGAGCATCGAAGAAATACGCCTCCTGCTTTCTTCGTAGGGATATCGGAGGATACGTGTGACGTATCGGCGTCCGAGTGGAAACGTCAAGGAATCGATGTATTTCAACCCAAACCTCTTACAAAAGACACGCTCGACGTTTTTTTGTCCGTAACCGCGCCACCAGCGGGTGTCAAGCTGTGTCCTTACAAGTTTCACTGTATAGATAAAACAGTAATGGATA
>Ga0228642_1000276_pt1 | contig 21964 bp, 24 predicted proteins | sample 53DmetaG_FD_190071 | JGI IMG/M metagenome (GOLD analysis project Ga0228642, IMG submission 190071) | Seawater microbial communities from Monterey Bay, California, United States - 53D | ecosystem: Environmental > Aquatic > Marine > Coastal | place: USA: California | collected 2016-09-29
AAGGGGCGGTCATCGCGCACATAGGTCCAGAGCCGCGCCGTCTTGGTGCCGCCACGGGCCAAGAGCGGCACCGTGGTGTCATCCCCATGCAGCCTGGCTCCAGCAAAGACATGCGCCTCGATCATGGCGTTCAGTGGCTTGAGCAACTCAGCGACCGCGCCCACTTGGTCGGCGAGCGTGGAGAGGCTGATGTTGACCGTATTTTCCGAAGACGATCATTGCCAGCAGGCTTGGGCCAGCCCATCCCCGCGGGATCGGATGGAAGGGTGCAGGGGGCTGAGTGATCTTCTCGCAGGCCCGGCACGTGAACTTCTCCCGGACCGTCTGGATCACCTTCCACTGACGAGGGATGACCTCGAGCGTCTCGGTGATGTCCTCGCCCATCTTCACGATGCGGTCGGAGCCGCAGCACGAGCAAGTGCTGGGTGCCTCGAGCACCTTGCGCTCGCGCGGAAGGTGCTCGGGGAATGCTTTCTTCACCGGCTTGCGCCGCTCAAAGGGGGCGACCTTCGTCGTCTTCTGTTCTGCCCTCACCCGCTCCTCGGCTGCATCCTCGATGAGGTCTCCAAGCTGCAATTCTAGCTGGTCAAGCAACTTGGCGCTGCGCTCCGCGCTGCGGCCATACTTGTCGCGCTTAAGGATGGCGATCTCGAGTTTGAGGCCCGCGATCATCGCCTCAGAGGTCGAGACCACCGCACGCGCCCTTGCCAGATCAGTCTCGGCCATCGCTGCACGCTGCTCCGAGGCCGCAAGCGCAGTTCGCAAGTCTTCGAGTTCGGAGCGGGCTTCTGACATGGTAAATATCTACAACATCAGCTCGCAAAAGCCCAGCAAAACATGGGCTTTTGGCCAAGTTTATCCAACCTTCCCAGGGCGCTGTGTCCAGCGCGGATTGCGCCAGTCAATCCCCTCGAGAAGATACCCGAGCTGCGCCGAAGAGACCTGAACAGCTTCCCCTGAGCCGCCCGCAGGCCAGATGAACTTCCCCGCCTCGAGCCTCTTGGCATAGAGCGACATGCCTACCCCATCATGCCAAAGCAGTTTAACCAGATCGCCCCGACGCCCGCGGAAGCAGAATATCTCGCCCGCATGCGGGTCACGCCCAAGGCCCTCCTGAACCTTCAACGCTAGGCTGTTCATCCCGCAGCGCATGTCCGTGACGCCGCCCGCGATCCACACCTTCGTGCCAGAAGAAAATGCGATCATCGCATCACCTTCAGGCGATCGAGCAAATACGCAACAGCATCCATGTCAAAATCTGCGGATACCGTCATCCTGCAATGGTCACCCAAGTCGATTGTCATGGCAGGCGATGACGCTTGTGACCCACCATTTGAGCCCGACCCGCCCTCAACAGCCAGAACGCGCATAAATCCCACGTCGCACCTGCCAAGCAGCCCCTGCTTGTAACGATTACGCCAATCGTAAAGCTGGGATCGTGAAACCTCATGGCGACGGGCAACCTTCGCTACCGTTTCGCCGTCTCGATAGCTTTCCTCAACGATCCTGACTTTCTCGTCATCCGTCAAGCGACCTCGACGACCCTTGTCTGGGACCGAAGATCCTTCAATGCGGGGGGTGTTATTATCTGCGTCCATAAGGACACACGGTAAGCCATCTCTAAATGAGCCCGCTAGACGGCTCTCGGCGGATGCTTACGTTTTTGTGTCTTAAACCCGGTGAAGAAAGAGATTCTCGCCGGAATTTTTGGCTTGCCCGAAACCCTTGACAATGACCCGCGCCATTACAGAAGGTTTCTTTTTGTCTGGGTGTTCAATCATCCAGACTAGGAGAATGCAGATGGATATGACGGAAATCATGGCGCGGGTTCAAGAAATGAACGCGCAGCGAGCAGAGGCAACGGCGGCCAAGCGCATTGAGGTGAAGAAGACGCTCGAGGCCCATGGCATCACGGCGGTCTCAGCAGAATATGATGCTTATGGCGATAGCGGCAATATTGAGAGCGTTCGCTGGGAGCCCAAGACCAAGCAGCTCTCACCAGAGGTTGAGCGGAGCGTTGCGGATTTGCTCTGGGATGTGGTCTATGATTTGCACCCCGGGTTTGAGAACAACGATGGCGGTGACGGAGAGGTCGAGTGGGACGTGAGCGCTGACAAGATGCAGATCGAGCATCGCGAGCGCTTCACGGACTATAACAGCTACAGCCACGAGGGGGTGTGAGGATGGCCCATTCGTTTCATCATGCAGAGAGCTTGGCGCGCAAGTTTGGCGGGCGACCCGATGATTACCTTGCCCTACACTCGTGGTTTGACGCTACAAAAGAGCACCTAGCCCTGCCCGGTCACAGAGCTTTGCGGCATCATTCGGCCGGTGTGTTTGAGGCCGAGCGCGTTTTTGGGGTGACCCTCACCAACAGCGCGGGGCGAGAGGTTCCCGTGCGCTTTATCGGTGAGCAACATGTGCGTGAGGATTGTCGCTGCATTCCAACAGTGGCAGATTGGCTCAAGAACCTGCCCATTGAAAGCTGGATGGTGAACGGGGTGATCCTGCCTGATATCGAGCATGATCTGGTGGATGCTGATATCAACGCATGGCGTGTAGCGGTAGCAGATCGTCAAACTACCCTCGGCTATGCAGACTGGGCCGCACAGTACCACATGCGCAGCTCATCAGCCTGTAGCGCAGCATCGACCAGTGTGCCTTTGCAAAACGGCCGCAATGGCCCGTATTCACAAGAGGAGAATGGAATATGACGATCATTCGCTGTCTTGACACAAACCTCTATGCCAACAAACTGCGCACAGCGGGCTTTGAGGATGCACAGGTAGAAACCTTGATTGAGTTGGCACAGGAGAGCCAGCCAAAGGATATTGTGACAGTGGAAGCATTGAATGCACGGTTGGCTCTGAATGAGGCAAAGTCTGCCGAACACTTCAAAGACCTCTACAAGCAGCTTTGGCTCACGGGCATTGGCATTGTGACCTTGACGGTCACCCTTACGAAGCTGATCCCGTAAGGTTTCGATGATCGAGCTCCATTGAATTCTTTTCCAGCATGATGTTTTCAAAAAGTTCACGCAGTTGGCTATTAGAAAACTTTGCTGGGACCTCGATCATCGGTATTCCCGCCGAAGCAAGTGTTTGACGCTTTACACGATCCCGCTTCATCGCATTATCTCTGCTTTTTTCTGAACGCCCGAAATGCCCGCTGCCTTGATACTCAACTACGACTACGGGGTTGGTATCTTGATCAATCACCAAAAAATCGGCGCGCTTGGAGTTAAAAGTTGATCTAACCTTAAAGTCTTTGCACTTCAAAAACTCACCATACGAAACCTGCGACATTACTTCATGCCCTGGCGGGAAATATTTAGAAACAATCTCTCCTAATTGATGGTAAAGGTGATGCTCGGATTTATTCATAAGCGGCGTCGCTAGGATTTCAGCTATGGGCGCGCGCCGTTGTGTTTTGATCAAAAAAATGAAGACGAAAAAGATGGCTATTAGCAAAGCCGCTACTGCAATTAGCCCCGTTGGAAATTGTAGGTAGCTCATGGTGTTGTACTTTCTTTCAGACTTACCAAAGCTCTTCAGCCCGCAGTTGGCTGGAACAGACAAATGCTAGGCGAGAGACCGTATAGCAGATTGGGGCTTTCGCTCAATGCTTATTAGCGGTGATCCATCGGCTCATGAGATCGCGGCTCTGGAAGCACTCTTCAGGCACATCACGACGCTTGGCACGGGCGATGCGCTCGGCAAAGGCGACTTGCTTTGAGGATGGGCGATCAGAGGGCAAGGGCGCTTTGCGCGCTTGCTCTTCAATCCAGGCGCTGAGGCTGCGCCGATCCTGTTGAGCTTCCCAAGGCAGAACGGCTCCATTGCGCATGGCAAGGGTGCGCGCATAGCTGAGCTGTTTGGCTGTGATTGGCAGAGCCACTGGGCTGGTCTCGGTGGCGGTCTCGAATGTATCTTTGGGCATGGCAGTACCTCCTGATTTTCCTCTCACAAATATGGACCGTAAGGGGAACAAAGTCAAGCATAGTGTGGTTTCTGTTTTGCATAACACTAAATGTAGTGGTGCGTAGCGGGCCGGGTACAAAAGTTCAAGAGGGCTGTTTGTCTTTGTGATCCTGATCTTGGGATTGAGAAGCAAACACAGAGGAAACTCCCATGAAGAACGCATTTGTAACAAAAGAACTCGCACTCAAAACACTGACACTTCACCCTGACAATGTGCGCGCCGCCTCAGGGGCTGGCTATAGCGAGGAAGAGATTGCGCCATTAGCAGCAAACATCGCCGAATGTGGCTTGCTGCAACCGCTTCTTGTCGCGCCATTGCCAGAGGTTGAGGGTAAGGCTGTCTGGGGTGTCTTGGCGGGTGGGCGACGTTTGAGCGCCCTGCTCGCTTTGGCCGCGGATGGCACAAACAAGGATTACACAAGCGCGATGAAGATCAGCTGCCGCGTTGTGCCCGAATCTCATGCGGCGCAGGTGACGCTGAGTTATTCGGAGAATGCGCTTCAGCTTCCCATGGATGCGCTGGATCGCTATGAGGCCTTTGCGGCCATGCGCGAGAAGGACGGCGCGGATGTGGCAACGATTGCGCGGCGGTTTTCGATCACGGAGCGCACGGTTAAGGAAGCCCTGCGCTTGGGGGGCATTCATCCGGATATTCGCGCGGCGCACCGTGCGGGTGAGGTGAGCCTTGAGACCTTGAAGGCCTTTGATGCCCATCCGGATACGGGCGTGCAGCTTGAGGCCTATCAGTCCCTCACAGAGCAGAGCTCAAACCTAAGCCCATGGAATGTGCGGGGGTATTTTGAGGGTCGCTTTGTGCGCCTTGGCGATGCTCTGGGCAAACTTGTCCATGGGGCCTATGAGGCGGCTGGCGGTGAGATTGTTGCTGACCTGATTGAAGAAGACAGCGTGCTTGCAGATCAGGCCCTTGTCAGCAAGCTTTTGAGTGCTGCCCTCTCTGATGCCGCGGAAGCTGCGCGTGAGGCAAGCGGGCTGGCCTGGAGTGAGATCCTGCTCAAGCCGGATTGGGAGCTGACCTCAAAATGTGGCCGTGTTTATCAGCAACCGATCGAGCTTGAGGGTGAGGCCAAGGAGAAGGGCGATCAGATTGCCACGCGGCTTGAGGCGATCGAGGTGGCTTACGGAACTGTTGAGGAGGGCAGCGAGACTGAGGCCGCGCTCCAAGATGAGTACGACAACCTCTCAGAAGAGCTGGAGGAGATGTGCTCAGCCTTTAGTGAGTTTGATGCCGCGCTCGCGGGTGTCTTGGCGATCTGGACAGGGAGCGAGATCCGCCTTCATACGGGGTTTGTGCGCCCTGAGGATATGCCGGCGCTCAAGGGTGAGACCGAGGCGGCTGTGAACACGGCGCAAGGTCAGCCGCCTGTGCAGGACAAATGGTCTGAGAAGCTTGCGCGCGATATGGCACATGTGCGCACACGCGCGATTGGCTTGGCGCTGGCGCAGTCACCTGAGCTTGCACGCGATTATGCCGACTACACGCTGATCCGCTCTGTGCTTGAGCCCTATAGCATCCATGGCATCAGCACGACGGTGAAGGGCGAGATTGCTGCACGGAGCGCAGAGGATTGTGAGGGCAATCTCAAATCGATTGAAGATGTCTTTGCAACCTTGGCCGAAGGTCTGGAGGTCAGCTGGCTTGCCTTTGAGGCAGATGAGAGCTTTGCGGCCTTCCGTGGCCTTGAGGCTGATGCCCGCGCATCGATCCTTGCATATGCTGTTGCGCAAACACTGAGCCCCGGGCTTTATGGCGCGCGTATCAACCCTGTGCGCCGTCTTGTTGAGGCAGAAGCCCTGCCCCGTATCCGTGACGTCTGGACGCCGAACGCCACATATTTTGCGCGGCTGACCAAACCGGCCCTGATGGCGATCTTGCGGGATGACCTTGGCATGCTGTCTCAAGCGGATGCCTATGAGAAATCCAAGAAGTCAGAGCTTGTGGACTACATGGACGGTCTTTTTGCGGCTCCCTTTGCCACATTGAGCAGCGCAGAGCGCGCGGCGGTTCAGAACTGGGCCCCAAAGGCGATGCGCACGGTTGAGATCGCAGAGCCCGAAGAGGTTGAGGCGGCTGAAGCACCCGAGGCACTTGAGGGCGCCTAAACCACGATCCCAAGCAAACCTCTCAGTGCCAGCCCATGCGCCAGGCGTGGGCTGGCGCGTGGCGTTTGTGCGCATCCAAACCCAACGCGGGCTCCATGTTGCGGCGCACCAAAGTCAGAGTTTGCTGTTTGTGGGGGGAATAACTTGATCAAAAAAGGACCACCCGATGTCACATGTAAAATCAATAAATATTGAAGCTCTCACATCCGCCAAGAGCGAGATGACAAAGATCCTCAATACGCGCGCTTTAAACGTGGCTGATGTCAGTCGCGTCATGAGCCTAGCTTTTGGGGGAACGGATGCTGCCGGTGCATGGTACTGGCGCATGGGCTTTGATGTGATGCAAGCGGCAGCACTTGCGACTGCGCGGGCACATCTTGGCTCTACCATAACCGCCCAAGCAGGCTTGTTAATAGTCGAGGATATAGCGGCAAGCCTGCCGACAGAGACGCGCCGCACCGAGCGCCAGATGCAGCTTCAGCAATTTACAACCGCAATGCCTTGGGGCTGGATCGTGGCCCAAGCAGCCGATCCTCAAGCGGGGGATGTTGTTCTGGAGCCGTCTGCAGGAACGGGCTGTCTGGCCGCCCTTGCGGAGGCGGCGGGATCACAGACGGCCCGCAGCACACCAGAGTTGATCCTGAATGAGATTGATCCCACACGCGCGGCATTGCTTGCGCAGCTGACGGGCAAGACTGTTACGGCGCATGACGCGGAGTTCATCGACGATCTATTGGCGCGGGAGCTTGCGCCCACGCTTGTGGTGATGAACCCGCCATTTGCCTCAAGTGTTGCGCGTTCCTCAGACAGCACCATTGCCATGCGTCATGTGTTATCCGCAGCAAAGCGTCTCTGTGAGGGCGGGCGGCTGGTTGCGATTGTGCCGCCCGGTGTCAGCGCGGAACGGGGCGGTGCGCTTTGGGCGCGGCTTTGTGAGGAGGTCACGCCTGTCTTACGCCTCACCCTGCCCCGCACTGCTTTTGCGCGTATGGGCGCCAGTGTTGAGACCCATTTGCTGATTGCGGACAAGCCGACTGCCAAGACAGAGCCGCTCGCCCGCACTCGTGAAGCGCGCTTTGTCGTTGGCAGCCCCTCTGAGGCGCTTGATCTTCTAAGCAGCCACTTGCCTGCACGCCAGCCGCTTGCAAAGCCCGTCGCGCTGTCAAACAGGCTCAAAGCGAGCGCCCCCAAACCGCGCCCTTCCGCGCAAGATGCAATCAGCGCCGCGCGCCCCAAAATGCTCTTGCCCGCAAGCGGATCATTGGCCGCGCGTGCGCACTCAAGCACGGCCATGGTGCCACTGGATGTGACTGTCTTTAACATTGCGCGTAGCAATGAGGCGCTCTCGGATGTCTATGCGCGCTATGCCCCACAGCGGATCAGCATCAAGGGGGCAAAAGCCCACCCGACTGTTTTGGTGGAAAGCCTTGCGATGGCTTCGGTTGCTGCCCCTGCCCCCTCAGAGGGCGCTTGTGAGCTCAGCTTGCCTGAGCGTCTGGTCGGTGAGGGGCTGCTCTCTGAGGCGCAGCTTGAGACAGTGATCATGGCAGAGACGGCATTTGGCCATGATTTGCCCGGGCGCTTTAGTGTTACAGAGAAGAACCTTTTGCAGCGCGCGGATGAGGACGCTCAAGCGCACACGTTTCGTAAGGGGTATTTTCTGGGGGATGGAACGGGCTGTGGCAAGGGCCGTCAGGTTGCAGGGCTTATCCTTGCAGGTTGGGGTGCGGGGCGGCGCAAGGCGCTGTGGGTGTCGCGTTCCGCCACGCTTGTGGAGGATGCGATCCGTGACTGGTGTGATCTTGGGGGTGCGCGCACAGACATTCATGCGCTCTCCAAGTGGTCGGGAGATGACGACCTCAAGCTCAGGGAAGGCATCTTGTTTACAACCTATGCCACCCTGCGCGCTGTGGCCCAAAGCGGGAAGACGCGACTTGATCAGGTCCTAAGCTGGCTTGGCGAGGATTTTGACGGGCTGATCGCCTTTGATGAAGCCCATGCGATGCAGAACGCGGGCGGCTCAAGCTCTGCGCGCGGTGCTGCGGCTCCCTCACAGCAAGGTTTGGCGGGATTGCGACTGCAAAATGCCCTGCCGCGCGCGCGGGTGCTTTATGTCTCAGCAACAGGGGCAACGGAGGTGTCTAATCTGGCCTATGCAAGCCGGTTGGGGCTTTGGGGGGCTGGTCTGGACTATCCGTTCCCCTCACGGGAGGGTTTTGTTGAGGCTATGGAGGCTGGCGGTGTTGCGGCTATGGAAGTTGTTGCGCGTGATCTGAAGGCGCTTGGTCTTTATACGGCGCGCGCGCTGTCCTTTGATGGCGTTGAGTATGACATTCTGGAACACGCGCTCAGTGAAGATCAAATCGGTGTATATGACGCTTGGGCGGGTGCGTTTAAGACGATCCACAACAATCTGAATGCGGCCTTGGAGGCCACAGGGATCAGCGCGCGCGACGACGGGAGTGCTGAAGCAGGGTCGGGCTCTGCCAAAGCCGCTGCCATCTCTGCCTTTGAAAGCACAAAGCAGCGCTTCTTTGGACATCTGTTGCAGGGCATGAAGGCAAAGAGTGTCATTGCTGCAATTGAGGCGGATGTCGCAGACGGCTGGGCCCCTGTTGTGCAGATTGTCTCCACAGGAGAGGCGCTCCTGAAGCGCCGCTTGGAAACCCTGGCTCCAGATGAGGAGCTGGCGGAAGCATCCCTTACGCCTAGGGACTATGTTCTGGGGTATTTGCAGAATGCCTTCCCTGTGATGCAGATGCAGCTCGTTGAGCAGGAAGATGGCTCGGTCATTGCAGAACCCTTCAGAGATGAGAACGGCAATCCTGTTGTCTCGCGCGAGGCCGAGCGGCTGCGCGATGAACTTATGGAAGACTTGCTGCTCCTGGCTCCGGTTCCATCGGCCCTTGATCAGCTTGTCTGGGCATTCGGGCCTGAGCGGATAGCCGAGGTTACAGGGCGCAGCGTGCGGCCCATCAAGCAAAGCGATGGCAGCTTGAAGGTGGAGCGTCGCGCAGCCTCTGCCAATTCCGCAGAGACCCAAGCCTTTATGGGGGTGAGAAGGATATATTGATTTTCTCGGACGCAGGCGGCACAGGGCGCTCCTATCAGGCAGCTCAGACGGCCGTGAACCAGAAGCGCCGCCGTCATTATCTGCTTGAGCCGGGCTGGCGGGCTGACAATGCGATCCAGGGTTTGGGGCGCACTCATCGCGCCGCACAGGTGAGCGCGCCCTACTTTAGAGTGTGCACAACGGATGTGCATGGGGAGAAGCGCTTCACATCAACCATCGCGCGGCGTTTGGACACTCTGGGTGCTCTGACCAAGGGGCAGCGTGAGACAGCCAGCCAAGGCATGTTCCGCGCCGAGGACAATCTGGAAAGCCCCATTGCGCGGGGCTGCTTGCGGGGGCTGTTTCGGGATATTGTGACAGGGCGGGATGCTGTTATGGGGCTTGATCAGTTCACTGCATGGACAGGACTTAAGCTCACCACACAGGAGGGTCAGATGCTCGATGAGCTGCCGCCTATTCAGCGCTTCTTGAATCGCATTTTGGCGCTGCCGATTGCAATGCAGAACCTGCTCTTCTCTGACTTTATGGAGCGCATTCGCTCTGCTACAGAGCGGGCACGCGCAGCGGGCACTCTGGATGTCGGGCTTGAGGAGCTGCGGGGTGACAGCTTAAAGGCTGGTGCGCCCGAGACGCTTTGTGTGGACGCGCGCACGGGCGCTGTAACGTCCTTGATCCCGATCACGGTAGAAACAGAGCTCACCTATCAGACCGTAGGGGCCGTCATGGCGGGCTTGCGCAAATACGTGCCAATGCAGAACACAAGCTCAGGCAAGGTTGCTCTCATCGCTCCTGCCCCGCGCCATGTCTTTGATGATCTTGGCGAGTTTAGCCTTGAGCGGCGCATTGTGCGCCCCGTGGGCGAAAGCTGGATGGAGGAAGGCAAGTTTGGGCGCTCACAGTGGGAGCCGATCACGGATGCGCGCTTGCGCAGCCTTTGGGACGCTGAAGTGGCCGAGCTGCCAAGCCGCAGCGTTGAAGAGCTCTACCTGCTCACGGGCCTGATCTTGCCGATCTGGAGGGATATTCCGGGCACAACCAGCCGGATTTACCGTGCAAGATGCGAAGGTGGCGAGACCTATCTGGGGCGGGCGCTGACAGCTGGGGAAGCAGGCGTATTGCGCTCACGCTTCATTGAGGTTGATGTGGCTGATGCCGAAGCTGTTTACGCAGCGGTGGTAGAAGGTGGCCAGCGTGTAGAGATCGCGGGCGGTCTGAGTCTTGCCTTGCGCCGTGTAGCTTCACAGAAGCGCTTGGAAATCTCTGGCGCGGATCGAGCCACACTGGATTGGCTACGCAGTCTGGGCTGTTTTACCGAGATCCATCAGTTCACCCTGCGCGCCTTTGTCCCCTATGGAGAAGGCGCTGGCACGCTTGGCATTCTGCGCAAGATTGTTGGGGCAAGTGAAAATGCAGAGGCGGCGTAAAGGCCGTCCATTTGAAACTTGCACTGACGGGCGGCGGCGGAAGGCAAGTGTAGAAGAATAGCGGGCTGGTTGAACGGTCCGCTTCGACATTAAGCTTAATGCGCGGCTTGCAAGGTCTTCGATGCCTCGAGCCAAGAGCAGATTTCCACGGCGATGAGACCTCGTTCGCCCTCAATAACTTTGACGGCTATGGCTTCACCCGGTTCTAATATTCCTAAGCCAGATCGGTAGATGATCTCGCTATGCAGGAAAACGTCTTCGCTTTCCATAAAGGCGTTGGCAAAACCGTAGCCTTTGAGCTTGCTGAACCATTTGACGCGCGCAGGTTCATACTCAATTGTAGCGATTTCTTCAGCATCGATATCTACGAATTGATCTAGAATATTTTGGTCTACTAGAGGGGCTTCAATGTCCAAGATTTCCGTGACTTGGGCGCCGCGTGGCGTGAAGATCAGCTTTGCTTTCAGCCTTGTGCCTTCGGTGACGGAGGCGCGGCCATAATTGCGAAGTACATTGGAGTGAAGCAACACGTCGGCTCCACCTTCCTCGCATATTACAAAGCCGAAGCCTTTTAAGGGGTCAAACCATTTGACAGTCGCCCAGACGGGTTCGGTACGTATCAAGTTATCGGAAGATGTAGGGGTCATTTTTTACAATCTTTCAGCACGCATAAATAATAAGGACACGCAGCCTATGGCCTCGAAGTGCGAGTCGGTCGTATTTTTTGTGAATTCTCGAGTTCTAGGCAATCATTTTTTGATGTTGTGCCGGTTTTATTTGTACTCTTGTGATCACGGATGGGCGGTCATGAGTCAAGGTATACGGTCATTCACCTATTTCCTCACGGCCCGCAATGAGCTCGCTTTGTTTGCGCAGCGCCCGCAGATCGGGCGGAATCCGGTCATTCGCTGCATTTGCACGGTTTACACGGCGCTCGCGTGAAAGCTGCCATTCATACACTGGTTGATATCAAGAATGCTGCGGTCGATCTAATGGCTGCTACGAGCCCGTTCCGGACATGTCCAGCCTTTATGCTTTGGGTCAGTCCAACTTCGGGACTCTGAAACGGTTGTCTACTCTCAACCTGCGACCCAATATCAATGATATCAAATGGGTAATTCGCAAATGGCGCGGGTCCGCAACAAGGAAATCCGAATGCTCCCGGGGCTTGTTCGGAGCTATCTGCTTCAGCAAGCCTTCGCGGCATAGCTTCCTATCCGGGCATCGCCTGGGACTTAGGCAGGGCCGGATCCATAACGTCCCAGGGCTGTGCACTTTTGACAAAGATGTCGCGACTTGGGGTGTACCAACTCGGATCGTCCAGACTACCGGCATAGATCACGATCGCACCCTCGCCAGCGCCATTGATCAGAAACAAGGGCGAGCCGCATGTTGCACAGAACCCTCGGCGCATGGCATGTCCGCGATCAGCGGGGCGGTCGAACCAGCTTGGCTCGCCCGTTTCAATCGTAAAGTCGGATTGTTTGACCAGAACCGCCGGGAAATAAGCGCCCCCGGTTGCTTGCTGGCAATGTCGGCAATGGCAGTTGCCCATGTATCGCGCAGGACCTGTTGAGCGGTAGCGGATGGCACCGCAGGCACAGCCGCCTGAAAAACTATCTGTCATCATTCCTCCTTGCTGCACGGATCATTTGTTTGTCGCATCAGAGCGAAGCGGACACTGTGATTGTGACCAACGACCCTATCGACGAATAGAGAACGGCGCGTGCGATGGTGTCAACCCGCACGCCATAGTTCAGCGCCAGCATGAAGTACATTGCTCCGCAGGGTGCGGCGGCCACCATCATGGCGGGGTTGCGCACCTCGGGCGTCAATTGTAGCACCTCGGAAAAGATAGCCCAAGCAAGTAACGGGTGAACCACCAGCTTCACAGCGGTAATGGCCACCGGCAGCATGGGACGCGCACCACCGGCCTTTTGGCTCAGAATGACGCCAAGCGCAAATAACAACACAGGCGAGGCGGTTGCGCCCAAGAAGTCCGCGAAGACATTAAAGCCTGTGGGCACCGAGACGCCCAACAGTCCGACCACCAGGCCAAGCACCATGGCAACCAGCGGCGGATTTCGTGCGATCTTTCCCAGCGTGTGCCCAACAGAGGTACCTTTGGTGGACAGGACGTCCATCAGGATCAAAGAACCGCTGAAAATCAGGATACCGTCCATTGAAATGATCGCGACAATCGGCGTCGCGGCGGTCTCTCCAAACAGGGTGACCGCAATCGGCAGAACGAAGAGGATATGGTTGGTCAGGGCGATGGCCAACCCCAGAAGCGCGGCCTACATAACGTCGGTCTTGAAGACCCGCCGCGCGATCAGAAACCCGACCGCATACATCACCACTTCGGTGACGAAATACCCGCTCAGCATGGCAAAGTTGAACTCTGCCAGCGGGGCATTGGCCAGCAATTGAAACCCCAATGCAGGCATCGCTACAAACATCACAAATTTGTTCAGCGCCATGGCCATGTTGAAATCGAAAGTGCGGCGCAGGCCAAAACTGTCGCGGGCAAGCTGACGAATGACGAGCATTTCCTCGGCCAGCAGGCTTGCCCCTGCGCTTTGGGGAAGGAGGGTGTGCACAGCCTTCAGGTGGCGTTGCGCATCAGGGGCGACCATCACGAGACTGGCCATCGCACCAGCGCCACTGGCGACCGCAGGACGCGCCAAATGCTTGGCGGCATCACCTTTTAAATCCATACCGTCGATATAAAGGGGCAATCCTGCGCGGGTGATCCGGATACGGTCTTGAAACATGACATCACTCAAAACCTCAGGCATTGCAGCGCGGCCGAATACGATGGGCTCCACCATCAACAGGCGCGCTTTGGGCGCCAGATCGATGCTCAAGCGGCGCCGCAATGCGCAACGGTCAAAAAGGATCAACTCTTGCGGCAACCAATGCAGGCTGCCGCCATCTTGCACTGTTATATCTGTGGTGACACTTCCGATTTCGCCGGGTTGGGCGCGGTAGGCCCGCTCTGCCGCTTGTGTCGTAATGCTAAGGCGCGCGCCTTGTGCAACTGTTACGTCGAGCGCGAATTGATCTCCGCCAGTAATGCCGCCCGCAGTATTAACCATGATTGCTTCGGCGTCATGGCGGTGCGTCCGCGGAAACACCAGCTTGAGCGACCCTGATTGGCGCAGGTCACGCAGGCGGGTTTTGCCTTGTGCGTCCCCATAGACTGACAGCTTGGCCGCGCCCAAAGCGCGTGGCTGCGGCTTGCCTCTTGTTGGCAAATCGATATGTCTTGAATGGTTGATAATTGGCCCCGACAGTCTGCGCTAATGCTTGTATTCGATCACAGTGGCGCGCGGGTGGGCAGGGAGTAGGCAGAAAACAAACGGCCAAATTCTGTGGCCGATTAATTTGGGATCACCAGATGTTAAATTCGCCCAAAATTCGAGCACGTATCAATCATGGTCGTTTTGAAGCGCGGACAAAATTGCCCTGTTCGCTGCAACGCAGCAATGCTTGTTGCATCCCTTAGCGTCGATTCGAGGTGAAGATAAACGAGGGTGTGTGACGGCAGGATGACTTGGACCTCAAACCAGCCGCCACACGGTTTGCAACATTTAAGCTGCAGGGAAAAACTAGTGTGCATGTCTTGCGAGAACAAGATGCAACGGGTGTCCCTGCAAGGAGATATCATATGAAAACGACAACTGCGCTTGCCACTGTCCTTGCACTTGTGACAGCCTTGCCGGCCGTAGCCGCCGATTGCCCTATCAAAGTGGGTGTGCTGCACTCGCTCTCTGGAACGATGGCGATTTCCGAAACAACGTTAAAAGATACGATGCTGATGTTGATCGACCAGCAAAATGCCAAAGGTGGTGTTTTGGGCTGTCAGCTCGAGGCGGTTGTGGTTGACCCAGCCTCTGACTGGCCGTTGTTTGCGGAAAAGGCGCGCGAGCTGCTGACGGTACAAAACGTCGACGTGATCTTTGGCAACTGGACCTCTGTGTCGCGTAAATCTGTTCTGCCTGTGATTGAAGAGTTGAACGGTCTGCTGTTCTACCCTGTGCAATACGAAGGCGAAGAAAGCTCCAAGAACGTATTTTATACGGGTGCTGCGCCAAACCAGCAGGCGATCCCTGCGACCGACTACTTCCTTGACGAGCTTGGCATCGAAAAGTTCGCGCTGCTTGGCACGGATTATGTATACCCGCGCACGACCAATAATATCCTTGAGGCCTATCTGAAATCCAAAGGCATTGCAGAAGAAGACATCTTTGTGAACTACACGCCGTTTGGTCACTCAGACTGGTCCAAGATTGTCGCGGATGTTGTGGCGCTTGGGGCGGACGGCAAAAAAGTCGGTGTCATTTCGACGATCAATGGCGATGCGAACATCGGTTTTTACAAGGAACTGTCAGCGGCGGGTATTTCAGCGGATGACATCCCAGTGGTTGCGTTTTCGGTTGGGGAGGAAGAGCTCTCTGGTCTGGACACCAGCAACCTTGTTGGCCACCTCGCCGCGTGGAACTACTTCCAATCTGCCGACACACCTGCAAACGCCGAATGGATTGCGGCATGGAAAGCCCGCATGGGTGAAGAGCGTGTGACCAACGATCCGATGGAGGCGCATTATATCGGCTTCAACATGTGGGTGAACGCGGCGACCGCTGCGGGCAGCGCCGAGGTTGATGCTGTGCGCACAGCGATGTACGGGCAGGAATTCCCGAACCTCACAGGCGGCACAGCCACTATGCTGCCAAACCATCACCTCGCCAAACCTGTTTTGATCGGCGAGATCACGGCAGAGGGCCAGTTTGATATCATCAGTCAGACAAGCGAAGTCCCTGGCGATGCATGGACCGACTTTCTGCCAGAATCTGCCAAGTTGATGTCTGATTGGAAGGAATTGGGCTGCGGTATGTACAACACCGAGACAAAGACCTGTGTGCAGACTTTGTCCAACTACTGACCTCAAAGCGGGGGCGCGCATCAGCGTGCCCTCGACCTCATATTTTTCTGGAATTGAATTATGAAGACCTTGCTTCTGGCGATGTGCCTTGCCTTGTCATTTGGTCAGTTGGCCTCGGCCCAGACGCTTTCTGTGCAAGAGGTGCTACAAAGCCAACGCGACCTGATCGAAGAGAGTTCGCGCCGCACCATTGGTCCTGCAATCGATGCGATGGTGGCCAGTGGCATGCCGCAGATGCAAAACGTGCTGGAACTTTGGCAGGCCAAAGAGATGTGGCAACGTAAGGCTGACGGATTTTTCTATGCGGCAGTCCAGAACGCGGATGGCACGTATAGCCTGCTTGATCTTGAAAGTGGTTCCGTGGTCGGCACGGCCGCTGCGTCCGATCTCGATCAGCTCAAGCCCAACAGCGGTGTGCGTGCGATGATCGCCACGGCTCTGGTGCGGTTCCAGCTTTCAGACGTTGATCCTGTGAAGCGCGCTGAGGCCTTGGACTCTATCGCCCGAAATCCAGAGGCGTCGTTGCTTGCGCCCCTGCGCGCCTCCATTGCGGGGGAGGCGGATGCAGACATCTTGGCGCGCAAAACGCGTTTGGAGCGGTTGATGAGCATGGCTTATGACAGCGATGTTCCAACTCGCGTAGCCGCAATCAACGATATGTCTGGTGATCTGGGGGTAGATTTTCGCGCCACTTTGAACCCGATCCTAAGCACAACAAGAGTGGTGACCGACACCCCGCCAGATGCAAATATTGCGCAAGAGCTCATAGCGGGAAGCGATGCATTGACGCGCGCGCAGGCCTACGCTCTGCTGGTGGCAACCAACAACGCACCGATTGAGATTTCGGCTGAGGCCCGTGACGGGGCGCTTAAGGCGCATATCGAAGGCGGCCTGATTGCAGATATTCCAGTTGCTCAGCTGTCCACAGAAGAGGCGCGAGACAAAGCCTATGACGCTCTTGTGGACCGTGGCCTTGCGGCGCCTCGCATCAGCACGGCGGACATGGATGCAAGCCTTGCCAAAACCCGTTTCTTTAACGTCTATGACGAGCCCTCGCAGGCGGTCACAGATGCAGCTGCTGCGGCCCTTGCTGCCTCGCAGACTCGCGTGGCGATCAGTCAGGCGGCCGACTTGGGGCTTGATGCTCTGTCCCTTGCCTCGATCTATTTCCTAGCCGCGATTGGTCTTGCGATCACCTTTGGCGTGATGGGGGTGATCAACATGGCGCATGGTGAATTCATCATGATGGGCGCTTATACGGGCTATGTCGTGCAGCAATTTGTGCCCAATCATACGGCCTCTATCCTGATTGCAGTGCCGCTGGCATTTGCCGTGACTTTTGCTGCAGGTGTGGCGCTGGAGCGGCTTGTGGTGCGGTGGCTATACCACCGCCCGCTGGAGACGCTGTTGGCCACATTCGGCGTCTCGATTGCCTTGCAACAGCTGGCGAAAAACATCTTTGGCACGCAGGCGCGCCCGCTGACATCGCCTGCATGGCTGGATGGCGCTTGGGTTATCAATGATGTTGTTTCAATCAGCTATATCCGTATTGCGATCTTCATTCTGGCCCTGCTGTTTCTGGCCCTGTTTCTCTTCATCATGAAGCGCACGCGCCTCGGCCTTGAAACCCGTGCCGTCACGCAAAACCCTCGTATGGCGGCCAGCATGGGGATCGATCCTGACCGCGTGAACATGCTGACCTTTGGGCTTGGCTCTGGAATTGCAGGGATTGCGGGTGTTGCCATCGGGCTGTTTGCCAAAGTGACTTCAGAGATGGGCAGCGATTACATCGTGCAAAGCTTTATGACCGTGGTTGTCGGCGGTGTCGGCAATATCTGGGGCACGCTGGCTGGCGCGGCGATGATCGGTGGCTTCCAAAAGGGGGTCGAGTTCCTGAACCCCTCAAACACGCTGGCGGCCCAAACCTATATGATCATCTTTATCATTATTTTCATTCAGTTTCGGCCAAGGGGTATCATCGCCCTAAAAGGCCGCGCAGCGGGGGATTGATCAGATGCAGAGATCCTTCATCGCGAGAAACCCGTCGGTCCTGATCTTTTTGTCCATACTGGCTGTCTTCACGCTTGGGGTGACGATACTGTCCGAGGGGGTCGGCATTGGCGCTATCTCGACCAGCTTCGTCAAAGTGTTGGGCAAGACGCTCTGCCTCTGTCTGATCGCCATCGCGATGGATTTGATCTGGGGCTACATGGGCATTCTGTCGCTTGGCCATTTCGCCTTTTTTGGCCTTGGCGGATATATGGTCGGGATGTGGCTGATGTATGAGCGCACGCGTCAGATCGTTGAAAGCGCGCTTTCTGAAGGGGTGCTGCCCCCAACAGCTGAGGAAATCACCGCAGGGATCGGCAACCAGATATTCGGTGTTGTGGGGAGCAGTGACTTCCCTTTGATCTGGGCCTTTGCGGATAGTTTGGCCCTGCAACTGGCTTTTGTTGTTCTTGTGCCTGGCAGTCTTGCGCTGGTGTTTGGCTGGCTTGCGTTTCGCAGTCGCGTAACGGGTGTCTACCTGTCGATCCTGACACAGGCGATGACTCTGGGCCTGTCGCTCTATCTGTTCCAGAACGCCAGCGGCTTGCGTGGCAACAATGGCTTGTCTGGCTTGCAAAATCTGCCTGGCGTTACCGCGCCGCAATCGGTTGTCTCGCTTTGGTTCTTCTGGGCCTCGGCACTGGCCCTCGGGCTTGGCTACTTGCTGGTGGCGTGGGTGGTATCGGGCAAATTCGGCTCTGTCATTCGCGGCATTCGCGACAACGAAGCCCGTGTGCGATTTTTGGGCTACTCGGTTGAAACTTACAAGCTGGCCGTTTTCACGCTCACGGCTTGTATTTCGGGTATCGCGGGGGCGCTCTATTATCCGCAAGCGGGCATCATCAACCCCGCTGAAGTAGCTCCGATCGCCTCGATCTACCTCGCTGTGTGGGTCGCTATTGGCGGGCGTGGCAGGCTTTATGGTGCGGTCATCGGCACAGCCTTTGTGAGTCTCGTTTCCAGCTGGTTCACAGGCGGCCAGGCCCCAGATGTGCCATTGGGGTTCTACACGGTTAAATGGGTGGACTGGTGGCTTGTCCTGCTGGGCCTCAGCTTTGTGCTGGTCACACTCTACGCCCCCAATGGCATCGGTGGCTTGATTGATTTGCTCAAACGCACCCGCAAAGGAACGGACGCATGAATACGCTCTTGGAAGTCTCGGGCGTCACCGTCAGCTTTGACGGGTTTCGCGCCATTAACAACCTGTCGTTCCAGATTGCTGATGCCGAATTGCGCGCTGTGATCGGGCCGAACGGGGCGGGCAAGACGACGTTTATGGACATCGTCACAGGTAAGACGCGGCCAGATTCTGGCTATATCCTGTGGGGCGACAAAAGCATCTCGCTGATTGGAATGTCGGAGGCCAAAATCGCCCAAGCGGGTATTGGTCGCAAGTTTCAAAAACCCACCGTTTTCGAAGAGCAGACGGTGCAGGAGAATCTTATGATGGCCCTGCGCAAAGATCGTGGACCTTTAGCTGTGCTGTTCTTCAAACCTTGCGCTGAGGATTTTGGCCGTGTTGAGGCGCTGGCTGCGCAGATCGGGCTGGAGGATGCGGTGCTGCGCGTCTCGGGGGAGTTAAGCCACGGGCAAAAACAATGGCTGGAGATCGGTATGTTGCTGGCGCAGGAGCCGCGGCTTTTGCTGGTGGACGAACCTGCCGCAGGAATGACCCCAGCCGAACGTGAAAAGACCACCGCCATCCTTGTGGAGGCGGCCAAGACCCGTGCGGTTGTCGTTGTGGAACATGATATGGAGTTTGTCCGCAGGTTGAATTGCAAGGTCACCGTGCTGCACGAAGGGTCTGTTCTTGCCGAAGGATCACTCGATCATGTAACCAAAAATCAAGACGTTATCGACGTCTATCTGGGGCGCTAAATCATGTTGGATATAAAAGATTTAACGCTACACTATGGCAATTCTCAAATCCTCTATGAGATTTCCATGACTGCGAAAGCGGGTGAAGTGACTTGCGTGATGGGGACCAACGGTGTGGGGAAGACCAGTTTGCTGCGCGCGATTTCTGGCACGCATCTGCGCTCGGGCGGGGATATCACATTGGACGGGGTGCGCTTGGGCCAAACAACAGCGCATAAAATGGCCCAGATGGGTGTTGCCTACGTCCCGCAAGGGCGCGATATCTTTCCCTTACTGACAGTCCTCGAAAACCTGCAAACAGGTTTTTCCTGCCTGCCCAGATCGGAGCATTTTATCCCCGAGAATATTTTCGAGCTGTTTCCCGTTCTGGAGGAGATGAAGCACCGCAGGGGTGGCGATCTGTCGGGGGGACAACAACAACAACTTGCCATCGCGCGCGCGCTGCTCACCAAACCCAAATTGCTGTTGCTGGATGAGCCAACAGAAGGCATTCAGCCAAATATCATCCAGCACATCGGCAACGTCATAAGCCTGCTGCGCGACCGGGGCGATATGGCGATTGTCTTGGTCGAGCAGTACTTTGATTTTGCTTACGAGCTTGCTGATCAGATTGTCGTTCTGAAACGCGGCAAGATAGTAGAGAACGCTCGCCGAGCTGAGACCAAGCGGGAAGAAATTCTCGCGGCCGTATCCGTTTGAGAAGGTAATAGTTGCGCCAGTTTGACGGTGTGAGCTGCCGAACACTCTTTTAATCCAAGGCACACATTCTCGCGCTTGTAGAGCGCCTCAACACCTTTTTGTGCATCCTTCGCGAACGCGCAATAGTCGCAAGAGCAAGAGTCGGCTACGTCCGCGTTGCAGTCGTCCAACGACTGGATGATTGTGCTGGTGCGGCGAATGTCGGCAATACGGGCTGCGACCGCAGCATCTTGACAGGTCGGTGAAGGTCCGGTCTGGGCCGTTCGAGTTCTGATAGCCGCCTCCGTCGCGTAGCTTTGCAAAGTCCGTTATCTGCGCATAGCGGTGCTTCACACGCCAGATCAACTACGAATTACGAACACCCCTCAAAATGCGCTCGCTTTACGCGCCAGTCACGCGCGCCAAGCTCTTTGCACTTTGGGCAAGCCAGGTTTGGTAGGAGTTTGTCTATGGTCATTTCTGGGCGGTGGTGCAAATGCAGCTCCCATGGGGCGTAGGTGTTTGTTTTGTAGCAATGTATGCAAGTGGCTATGAGCATATCAGCCGCCGTCAAACCCGAGACCGTAAGTCGGCGGGGCATGGCATAGATGACTTCGGAAAGCGGCATGCGGGTGTCTCCAGTCTGAAGATCAAAGGTTTAAGCGGGCTTATAGCTCCCAGATTGGTCGGGGGGAACAATGCTTACATTGCTGGGGTCTTTGCGTAACATTTTGAGCACTTGATACGCGCTATGGCGTCTTTGACGGTTGCTCCATTGCCCAGTGCAGCAATGAAGGCGCTGACGGGAATTACGCTGGCGTGGGCACAGGCGCTGCACTCAATATGGAGCGCATTGCGTGAGATTGTCTGCAAGAGAGTGCCATCTTTGGCGGGGCGACCGGTTTGTTCAAAACTCATAGGGCAGTGATCCATTTTGAGCGGGAAAGTTGAAGGAGGGCTTTTTGTCTTTGTGAATTTAGCATCACAGAGAGGATAAGCCGATGGCAAAATCAGCCAAAGAGTTCAACATTTACAACTATGTGACCGATACGATCGTGGCGGCACTTGAGGCAGGCACGGTGCCATGGCGCCAGTGTTGGACGGGAGAGAGCCTTGGCGTGCCCCTGCCCTTGCGCGCAACGGGTGAGGCGTATCGAGGGATCAATGTGTTGATGCTTTGGGTTCAGGCCCACGAGATGGGCTACCGCTCGCCAACATGGATGACCTATAAGCAGGCGCGCGATCTTGGCGGTCAGGTGCGTAAAGGGGAAAAATCCACCACAGTTGTCAAATACGGCACCTATAAAGCCAAGGGAGAGGCTGAGGGCCGCGATGGCGATGAGGCACAGACCCGTGCTTATGCCCGCGCGTACCGTGTGTTCAACGTAGAGCAGATCGATGGGCTGGCTGAGCAGTTTTACCGCAAAGCTGAAGCGCCGCGTGATCTGGGGACTGAGGCCGATCCAGCGCTTGAGGATTGGTTTGGTAGCCTTGGCATCGGGATCGACACGTCAAAAGATCCGCGCGCTTTCTATAGCCCCTCTACAGATCGCATCCACATGCCGCCGATTGCGACGTTTGAGAGCGCGTCAAAATATTACGGGGTCTTATCTCACGAAAGTGCCCACGCGACGAAAGCCCCGCATCGCCTTGATCGCAAGCATACAGGCTTGAGTGCTGAGCGTTACGCCAAAGATGCGTATTTCGCGGAAGCTGGGCAGTGATTTCGCGCGATCTCGGGCACGCGTTTCACGGCATCGTGGGCAGCCATTTCACGATTGTGGGCAGGCTGGTCGACAAGGTTCATAGAGTCAGA
>Ga0228642_1000281_pt1 | contig 21634 bp, 20 predicted proteins | sample 53DmetaG_FD_190071 | JGI IMG/M metagenome (GOLD analysis project Ga0228642, IMG submission 190071) | Seawater microbial communities from Monterey Bay, California, United States - 53D | ecosystem: Environmental > Aquatic > Marine > Coastal | place: USA: California | collected 2016-09-29
CAATTTTTTGCTGTTTTAGTTTTTCAAATTCTGAGAGGTTATTCTTTTTATCTTTTACATGATAAAATGCTGAAAACCGGTTGTCATTATCTAAAACATAACTTATTTTTGGTTGGAAAGCATAGGTGTTTATCTCATAATTTCGATTGTTGAAATTTTCAGTTTCTAAATTATTTTCTGAAAGTTTTCCTTGTAAATCAACCAGCCAAAATTTGCCAACCTTGTGTTGAAAATCTATTTGTTGATACTTAATGTCTGTATCTTGGCTTCCGATACTATATTGTTGTTTATTTTCGGTTCTTGCAAATGTATACGTAGTACTATATTTTTGAAGCCCTCTATTAAAATACAGACTATTTTTAATTGCATAATTAATACGTATCTGATTATTTGTATCTGAAATGAAAGGATTTAAACTAAACTTGTTTGAGGTGCGTTCCACTTCATTACTGCTGCTTAAAAAAAATTGATGGTAGAATTTTGAAAGTATTTTTTTAATCCCTGTTTTGTTGGCCCATTGACTAGCATTTAACGTAATAGATTGGTTTATTTTAGCACTTTGGGTAGGAATAAATTGTAAGTTAGGTAATGGAACTCGTAAGAAATTTGCCTGATCTTGAAATTCTGCAATTTCGAATTCATCAAACTCTTGAATTCCATTACCATTGTAGTCTATCCAAGTATAAAAACCCTGTCCTGCTTCAACTTCTACATAGATAAAATCTTGTTGTGCCACATTACCTGAGGAGGTTTCGTATCTAGTACCAAGAGTAATAAAATTTTTAAAAAAGCGTTGGTTGAAAATAATCCTTGAATTTAATGACTTTTGATTATCTGAAAAGGTGTTTTTTGTTTCTCTATAATTTGCATATAAAGAAAGGTTTGTTTGTTCAGTTTTAATAATTTTAGCATCTAAGTAATAAGTTTTTCTGTTATTTATTTCTGTAAACGTATTATTTCTTATACTGTCATTATCTCTATAACTATACCCAAGTTTTGCATATACATTTGTGCTATCTCCTACACCTAAATACGCCTCATATTCTTTAAATCTATGATTAGTAAGAATAGATTCTTGTGATGGTTTTACTTTTCCATCATTAGTCTCTAGATTTAAAAATCCACCAATCCAAGAGCTAGATAAGCTCTGCTCTAATCCTGCTTTTACCCTTAAAAAATTATTGTTTTGTAGTGAAGAGTTATTTGATAAAAAACTACTATTTGTATAAAAAGAAGTAGTATTAAATTGCATTTTAGACTTGATTGAATGCTTGTTTCCATCAAAATTATCTGAAAATTTAAGTTGCTGAAATGAATAGGTTAAGAAATTTTCTTCCCCATTTTCTAAGCTAATATCAACACCTATTTGTTGCTGGTTACCTGATGGATTTACTAAATTCCAATCTCTATTAAACTCTACTGATTGAAATCGTTGAACGGTTTTAAAATTCTTGTGTATAAACAGGTAGTTTACATCACTAGTGAGTTTCCATTTTTTATCTAACAATAGTTGTTTCCATTGTAGCTTTGTGGCAGCCCCTTTATTTAAATTATTATCTATGGAAGAGAACAAATTTTGATCATTATTACTAAATGCTAATTCTGATGAAATTACAGACTTACTAGTTGGTTTAAACGTAGAATTCAGGACAGCTATTTGTAATTTTGTTGGAGCTATTAATTGTGTAATTGGGCGATAGTTTCCTAGATTAGTTCCAACATATAAAAACACATTTCCATTGGCAAATGTGTTACCTAATATATAATCTCCCTCATTAGATCCAACATTTTTAAACGTTACGGTAAATAAATCATCATTTTGGTTGGTAGAATATTCATAATATTCTGTTGTTCCGGTTTGTACTTTTTTATATAGAATTCTGTTTGCATCATATATATCTGGATAGGCACTTTCTCCCACCATTAAATCAGTATTGTTACCAGCGTTTGCTAAAATTCCTTTTTGGATATCTGTTAAATTTGATTGTATTGGTTGATTTTTGACATCATTTTCGTTGTAAAAATATCCAGAGAGTTCAATTTTATCATCTATGTACTCTGCTTTTTCATAACTTACAAATCTATTGTAATTTCTATTTGAGTATTGAAATTCTACACGAATACGCATGTCATTAGTGATGGGAAAAGTAGTGTTAAAACGAATTTCACCAATGTTATAATCTATCAGATAATCATCATTTATTCCTTTTGTAATTGCAGAACCATTCACAAACACTTTTTCACTACCGGCAATGATTACAAAGTTAGGTTCATTATTGGGGCCAAATATTTTATAGGGCCCTTGATTTCCCTCATTTCCAATAAAATTATATGAACTAAACTGCCCTCTAACAATAGCACCTGATGCAGCTGCATTTGTTTTTTTAGTAATGTTAGCGGCAACTTCTAAACCAGACACCTGTTTTTCAAAAGCTAAAAAGTAGCTTTTTTTATTCTTTAAACTAATATCTCCAGCTTTCACTCGCCAATCTTTGCTATATAATTCTAGAAATATTCTATCAAATTCTGTAATACTTTGTGAATATCCATTTTCTTGTAGAGGAATATTTGTGTCAAAAATATTAGCACGAATAGATACTTTGTCAGAAAGTTTTCCTTCTATATTGATATCCATTGAAGAATTTGTTACTGTACTTTGATTATTCCCTGAAGTAACTCCTCTGTTTATATATCCACTTGTTTTTAAACCCTCAAATAATGTTAACTCAGATGGTTTCTTATTAGTTGTTAAGCTATAAAGAAAGTTTGTATTGCTATTGTTTGGTACAATAAAACGTTTATCAAAAGGACTGTATTTTTTTGTTATAAATTTTGGATATTTAAAATACTCTATGGTAATTTTCTTATATGAAGCAGCATCAATAATTAAAAGAGCTTTGTTGTATAAAACTTTATATTCAGTAGGATACAGTATTTTTTTTTGACGATTTAAAACTCTAAAATTTTGAGGATTTATAGGAATGGTATCAAACTTAATGGTGTCTTTAGTAACCATAATTTTCTTAGATCTAAAATCTGATGAATTATTTTGACCATTGGCAAAAAATCCAACAAAAAACAGCAATAAAAACCAGACTTTTTTTATCATATACTAGTAACGTAGTAATCCTAGAATTAGTCTAAAATAGCGATTGTTGTTTTAGAGGGTTTTCATGATCTAATAACCATTTCTTTCTCCATATACCTGCAGCATAACCTGTTAATGAACCGTCTGACCCAATAACTCTATGACAAGGTATTACTATACAAATTGGGTTTTTTCCGTTGGCAGAAGCTATAGCTCTGACGGCTTTGGGCTTCCCAAGACTATTGCTTTGATTAAGGTAAGATGTAGTTTTTCCAAAAGGAATTGTTATTAGTTCTTTCCAAACAGATTTTTGAAATGGAGTACCATTAGGATTTAAAAGGATGCTAAATTTTATGCGTTTTCCATTAAAATATTCTCTCAATTGGTCTACACATTCCTTTAAACATACTGGCACATCAAAAGGAGATTTTATATTTTTAAGTTGTACTAATTTATTAATATCCTCTATAAAAATAATAGAACTAATTCCGTGGTTGTTACCACTTATTTTTAAAAAACCAATAGGAGTTTTATAATATGTGAACTTATATTCCAAAAACTTCTTTTGAATTTTCAGTTGTAATTTTAGCAATATCGTTAAAGGAAACCTCATAAATTGTAGCTAATTTTTCAACAACATAGGTAATGTAACTGCTTTCATTTCTCTTTCCTCTGAAAGGAACAGGAGATAGGTAAGGAGCATCGGTTTCAAGAACAATATTCTGTAAAGGAATTTGAGAAAGAAATGTATCTATTTTTCCGTTCTTAAATGTAGCTACCCCACCGATACCAAGTTTCATATTGTAAGAAATTGCTTTTTTTGCTTGTTCCAAAGTTCCAGTAAAACAATGAAAAATACCACGTAAATTTGGTGCTTTTTCTAGTTCTAATATCTCAAAAATTTCATCAAAAGCCTCTCTGCAATGAATCACAATTGGAAGATTTTTTTGTTTTGCCCATTGTATTTGTAGCTGAAAAGCTTCTTGTTGTTCGGCTAGAAATGTCTTATCCCAATATAAATCAATTCCTATTTCACCAATGGCAACAAATGATTTTTTATCTATACAATCTTTAACATGTTGTAATTCACTTTTAAAGTTTTCTTTTACTGAGGTGGGGTGCAACCCCATCATTAAAAATACATCATTTGGATAATTTTCTTTTAGAGAAAACATTCTTTCTGTGTAACTACTATCAATTGCAGGAATAAAAAATCGCTGAACTCCAGCATCTTTGGCTCTTTGAATCATAGCATCTCTATCTTGATCAAATTGCTCTGAATATAAATGTGTGTGCGTATCTGTTATCATATTATGATGCCTAATGCTTGTTGAACAAAACAAAAAGTGTTGTCAGAAAAATCAATTTATTTAAATGTATTTTTGACACATCAAAAATACATTTAAATGAGTGGTCTAAAAAAACTATTGTACAAAAAGAAATACATAAAAATACCTCTAAAGAAAATGGTTACCAATCATATGGAACTAAATGCGAAAATTAATGGGGTAGTGGGTAGGTTTATTTTAGATACTGGGGCTTCAAATTCTTGTGTTGGAATTGGGATGATTGATTATTTTAAAATTCAAGCAGAAAAAAGTGAAACTAAGGCAGCAGGAGCTGGAGCTACTGATATGGAAACCCAACAATCTGAAAACAATAATTTAGAGATTGGAAAATGGAAGAATAAAAACTTTAGCTTGGTATTATTTGATTTGGTTCATGTAAATAAAGCGTTAACTCTTCATGAAGCAGAGGAGGTTCATGGAATTATAGGAGCTGATATTTTACAAAAAGGGAAAGCTATTATCGATTACAACAAGAATGTATTATATCTAAAAAAAATAAAAAAACAGGATTAGAATTGTATCTTTGATTCGCTAAAATAATATACCTATGAGCTTGCAAAAACAAATAATGGAAGAATTAAAAACGGCAATGAAATCTAAAGACACTGTTGCCCTTCAGGCATTAAGAGCAGTTAAATCTGCTTTTTTATTAGCAAAAACCGAAACAGGGGCAGGAGATGATTTAACAGAAGACCAAGAAATGAAGATTATCCAAAAGCAAGTGAAACAGCGTAAGGATAGTGCTGCAATTTTTATTGACCAAGGAAGGCAAGATTTAGCAGATCCAGAATTAGCTGAAATTGCAGTTCTTGAGAAGTTTTTGCCAGAAGCATTGTCTGAAGAAGCTATTGAAAAAGTAGTATTGGAAACTATTGCTAAAACTGGAGCAGAAGGTATGAAAGACATGGGTAAAGTAATGGGAATGGTCTCAAAACAATTGGCAGGTCAAGCAGATGGAAAGACCATATCCGGAATTGTTAGAAAAAATTTAGCATAAAATACAATTTAAGGCCTCGTGGCGCAACTGAATAGCGCACTGGATTTCGGCTCCAGCGGTTGTAGGTTTGAATCCTACCGGGGTCACTTGATAATCATAGAGTTAGATTAATTTCTAGCTCTTTTTTTATGCACTAAAAATAGCAATAAGGGGCTAATGCAACCCTTTTTAATTAGTCTTTGAAACTAAACCATAGGCATATCTTCTTCGTTACCCTACAATCATTTCTGGATAATTTTTTTCATTAACTCTATAGCATCTTTAAAATCATCATCAGTAACGTATGATGGCATCTTAAAATATAACAAATTGGCTAAATAGTCAAATATCTTTTTAATAGTAGTCCAACTCTTACCATTCCTTTACACCAAGTTGATAAGGACTCTTAAATACCTTCTAATAATGTTAAAAATTCTTTGTACAAAAAAAATTAATTTTTATTTGCAACTTAATTTAATTTTTAATATTTTTAATAAATTATAAGTTTTAAAACCAAAAATCATGAAAAAAACATTCATACTAACGCTATTAATACTTTTAGGCTACTCACACTCATATTCACAATCTAAAGCACCATGTATCTCAGGTGATGGGAAACCTACTGCTGAAATTGTTACGGAATCCATTAAAGATGCCGTAGGAATTGCATTAAGTACTGCTGAAGTTTTATTAGACCCTCTTGATCCTCTTGCATGGATGGAATTAACAGCTGATGTAACAGAGGCAATTGTTGACGCTATTGAAACTGCATTTACAAATAACGCCTATGGAAACCCATTTCATGTCCAAATCAATCAAAATTTGGCAAAAGAAAAAAGCGGATATTTGTGGCAAGTTAATTATGGTTCTAAAACCCAACCCAGTTGGGGAGAGGATGTGATAACAATTAAAGCAACTCCGAAATCTGGAGATCAAGCAAGGATTACACTACATTCTGTAGATAAAATAACATGGTGGAAAGGGCTGGTCAAGTTTAAAAAAAGTGACGATAATGATTGGACTGAGATAGCTTGTAACTACGATAATGTAAAATCAGTTACTAATTCATTTGCTTTTGCTGATGTTAATAATAATTATATCATATTATCAAAAGCCAAAGGAGCTGGAGTACATACCAATATGTATCATATTGTTAATTTTGATAAATTAGACCAAAATTATGATTGGTCCTTTATTTGGCTAGAGGATAACTACGGTGGTAAATATAAGGGAAGTGAGAATTAACCCAAGAATATCTTCGTTGTTATAAATGAAAAAATATTTGAATAAAATATTCATTTATGCTATTGATATCGTTTGTTCTGCCTTTAATGATAATGGGTAAAGTCAGGATTCTATATCAGAAGTTGAAAACTTCCCTTGCTGTTAAGCTGCTGGTGGTAGAATATAGACATTCTGATGATTTTCAATGGGGATTCGAAGTAATTAATGGAACTTCGAATTATTTGAGTGATGTATTGTTTAATTCTTTCGATCCTCAAAGTAACATTTCATTAAATTTTGATATTACGAAACGATTAAGGAGTCTTAATCAATCAAACCTTCAAACCCTTGTCGCGAAAAATAACAATAAAATCAAAACAGAAATTCAGGTTAAATTAAAATCCTCTTAACAAAATTTGATAAGTTCAAACAAAAATAAATCACATGCTATGAATAGTTCAAGTAAAATAAAATTCCATTTATCATTTCTTTTCATTTTGTTTTTATTTAAGTGAATCTCAAATATATGAAATAGTCAAATATCTTTTTACTGTAAATCGATAAACTGAGCTAGAAAATTTAAAACATAGTCCGATTATAACTTTAAACATTGCTGAAAAGAAGATTCCGCAGGATCTTCGTTCCTCAGCTCCTTACAATTAAAATATATCTAATAAAAAACCCCACTAAATTAATAGCAGGGTCTTGTAAGGTGTTAGAGTTAGGATTTTCGAAATTCATTAATAAGCCGATGCAAATACCTTAATTTCCAATACTAACCCCTTCTTCAAATTTCCCTTTGTTATCGGTTTGAAAAATAAGTCTTTTTCCACCAGAGTCATATAAAATAGCAGTTAAATTCCCCTCAACTGTTTTACCTTTATAATATACCGAATTAATTTCAGGCTTAGTAGTAAAAGAGCTGATAACTGTGTAAAATCCAATTATTACAAATGCCAATAATGTAATGTCTTTAATTTTATTCATTTTGTATTTATTTGAGTGAATCTCAAATATATGAATAGTGAAATATCTTTTGCATTAACCTCAACAAGCTAGCTCAGAGGATTTATCTATTAGCTTTATATATAAAAACCCCTACATTTCAGTAAGGGTTTATATCTTAAGCGGGTTTGGTTAATTATTCCCATTCAATAGTCCAATTATAATTTTCATCTAGGTCCTTAAAATTAGCTATTTCCGCATATAAAGTGTGTTCCCCCAAAAATTCAGCTTTAGCTATGTAAACCCCATACGCTTCTTTCATAGTAAGTGTATTTGATCCAGAAGTATAATATGAACCATATTTAATGTCATCTTGTACACAAGCAACCAAATTAAGACTCTTAGTGCCTATATCATTTTTTTCTTTAAAATATATTCCTTTCCACCAAGTACCTTTTTGAGTTATAGCTATTAAAGGAATACTTTTTGCAGGTGTCGCTTTAATAATAAAATCTTCATGTATATCACCAGCTTCACTTTTTGCCTTTGTTATATCCACCAAAATAAGGGTAGCGTTGCCAGACCAATTAGGGTCAGCCTTGAGCATACAGCGCTGGTCAAGTTTTTGAGCATTAACACTTATTCCAATAATTAAGAATCCGATTGTAAATAGTTTTTTCATTTTGTGTTTATTTAATTAAATCTTAATTATACGAATAGTTAATTATCTTTTGTATTAACCTCAATAAGCTAGCTCAGAGGATTTATCTATTCGCTTTAAATATAAAAACCCCTACATTTCAGTAAGGTTTATAATCTATTAAATTGATAAATAATTAAAAATCTCTTACACCTCGAACATTATAGGTGGCATATGGCCCCGCTCCAAAAACAGTGCTTTTATCGAAGAAACCTAATACACCCATTCCTTTATCGGTAGGCGTAGAACTCCAGTAGGGATTGCCACTTAACTTGGCTCCATTGCCATTCTTGTAAATTTTATACATTAGTTTTAATTCGTCCATTGTAGGAATACGCCAGTTAGGAAATTCTTGTGCGGTCGTTTCGTAGTTAGATGCTGTACGTACGGCTGAATAAGCTTCACAAAAATTAACAATTGTTCTAATATCTTTAACCGAAACTACAACACCATCCATTCCAGTTTCATCAACACTTATAACATAACCACCTAACTCTTCATAATACGTGTTTACATTGTATCTTTGAGAACAAACACTCAATGTTAGTAATAAAAGTAGTGTACTTAAAAATAATTTTTTCATCGTAATATAATTTATATAAATTTAAAATTTTTTTAAAATAATTAATTTTAATTTGGATATGAATAAAACCAAACTGATACATAATTATTTGCTAACCCAATTATTTAGAGTTACTGTTCTACGATCCATTTATCCAAATAAAATACCAATCATGGTCTCTTCCAAAATTTTCTAAATTTCTTATGGAATACATATTTGTGTGAGCACCCCAATCTTTAGCGTAAGAAATTGTAACAATATAATCGGTTGCTAAATCAGGATTCAAGTAGTTGGCTGAAGTAGTTTTACCACTAGTAACGCAAACAATTTCTTCCCAATAAGTTGGATCTGTTTGCTTAAATTTCACAAGACCTTTCCACCATCCGTCATTACCATGATTTAAAACTAGTCTCGGACTATCATAAGCTTTTGGAACAGCTAAAACACTAAGATTTTTAGTATCTGGAAGATTAAGTATATATCCACCATTTTTAGCTTTTTCAATATCTATGTAAATTGGTGAAGGGTTTCCTTTTACATTATCTTTAAAAGAAGTCCATATAGCTGTTATTGCAGCAGAAACAGCAACTGTGGCAAGACCAACGGGAGTAGGATCAGTAGCTAACTCTGTACCAACTTCCATGCCCAATTCAGCTGCAGCTTCACCAACTGCATCGCCAGTAGCTTCAGCTGTTTCTTCAGTTAAAGCATCAGATACTTCATCTGCCGTATCTTCAGCTTCGGATTCAGTCGCACCTTCTTTCAATTTTTTTAACTTAATAAGTTCTTTAACTCCTTTTTTAGCAACTGCTTTCATTGCTGCTTTTGTAACTGCTTCAGCTGCTGTATCTGTGACAGCTGTGCCAGAGCTATTAGTACAATCTGCAACAGTTATTTCTTGAGCATTTAACGAAAGAGAACTTAAAACTAGTAGTGCACCGAAAAAGATTTTCTTTGAAATTTTCATAATTTTCATTTTAATTAATTTTTATTTAACAATACTATTGAAAATTAAATTAAGTTGCAAATGAAAACTAATTTTTTTAAATTTAATATATTTATTTCATAGGTCCAAAACTTCTATTTGTCTTTATGTGATTTGTTAATTACATCCACAAATGAAGCACTTATTATACCTGTTGGAACTGCAACAACACCAACGCCAATTAGTGAAATTATGGTACCAAATATCTTACCTCCTAGAGTAATTGGATAAATATCTTTAAAATATACCCCAGTTAATGAGGCAACAGACCACCAAAAAGAATTAATTATACTTGAAAATTCCTCAGGTTGTTGAGGATTTTCTAAATAATATATTCCAGTTGCTGAAAAGAAAAGCATTATAAAAGCGATATAAAAAGTTAAGTATAATTCTTTTTTTACATTATAAATTCCATTTCCTAGCAATTCAAACGATTTATGAAACTTTCCAAGTTTTAAAATTCTTGAAATTCTAAATAGTCTAAAAACTCTTATAAACCTACCATCAAAACCCATAGTAGATTGGAAAAAAAAAGGTAGAATAGATAATAAATCTATAAACCCGAAAAATGATCTATTGTATGATTTATTTTTTTGAAAAGAATCTATTGACCTAATTATGTATTCTATACTAAAAATTATAATAGATACTAATTCAAAATTTTCTAAAAAAGTCCAATATTTATTGTCAAGATTTAATTCTGATTCAATAACCATAGCTATTAAATTTAAAATAATAGCATAATATATTATTTTTTCAAATAGTTTGTTTTTTACAATTTTCATGTTCAAAAATAAATTCAATAATTAATAATTATTTTATAATTAAATGTACCAACAAGTAAATTATTCATCAATATAAAAGAATTCTTTTAAGTTTTTTATAAACTTTAATACTATTTTTAATATCTTTCAAAATAAAACTAATTTAGTCTGTAGAAAAATGATTTTGCTAAAAATAACAATAAAATCAAAACAGAAATTCAGGTTAAATTAAAATCCTTTAAAAAAATTAGATAAGTTCAAACAAAAATAAATCACATATTATGAATAGTTCAAGTAAAATAAAATTCCATTTATCTTTTTTTTTCATTTTGAGTATTTTTTTACTACAACCCTTAAACATCTATGGAAAAATAAAAGTTAATAATGGAAAAGTAACATTTATCAATGAAAGTGGAAAAGTTGATGAATTAATTAAAAAAACAGCAAGCATTCTTGGTGTAAAGGTCTTTACATACGGTGATTATTCTTATGTTGAAAACATAAATATTACAAGTGGAAGTTTTGATTATTTGATAAACCATTTAATGTCTGGTTCAAAATATATAATTAAGAAGACAAATAATTATTGGAACGTATATACTAAATCTTCTCAAGATTATTTAGATGATATTAAATTCTTACATAAAACTAAATATATATCAACATCAACAATCCTAGATAATATCCACAAATTTGATTTAAACACAAAAATTGTTGAAATTTCAAAATCTGGTTCTTTAATTATCTCTGGAAAAGTAAATGATATAATAGATACAGTAGATCTTATAAATACACTAGATACAGCAAAAGATATATTTACTGTAGAGCTTTTAGTTGTAGAATATTTTCATCAAGACGGTTTTAAATGGGGAATAGATATAACTAATGGTAGTTATGGAAATTTTGATTCATCCAGTTTTACTCCAGGAGCAGCAAACGGAAATATAGACTTAACCTACAATCTTGGGGCAGCAGCTAATCAAGCATTTAAACTTAACCTTCAAGCATTAGTCGAAGAAAGCTCAGCTAAGATTTTCCAAAATCCTCGATTGTCAACACAAGATGGAAATGCAGCATCAATTGATATTACTGAAGATAAATATGTTCAATTACAAGCAGCATCAATGAATGGATTAACAACCACATTAAAAAAATTAACTGCTGGAATAAAACTTAATATTACACCGTCATCTATTTCAGGTTCAATTATAAATTTATCTTTAAAAGGTACAATTTCAGAATTTGTTCCATTTACATCTGAAGGTGAGTACTCAATAGAAAGTAGAGATATTGACACAAAAATTGAGATGGAAGACAGACAAACATTAATTATTGGTGGACTTATTAAAGAAGAAGAAATCAGATCAAAAGGTGGAATTCCATTACTCAAAGATATCCCACTAATTGGTAATTTATTTTCTAGAAAATTAAATAGAACAGCTACTATAGAAACTGTCATATACGTTACTGTTTACAAAAAGAATCCTTTTAGTAATAATCGTAATGTTTTATTTGATGATAATAAACTAAAAAATAGTATTAATATTAACACAAATTAAACATAATAATTCATAAATCAAAAAAAAATGAAAAAAATAAATATAATTTTAATCCTTTTACTTTTGACAAGTTTTAATTCTTTTGGACAAAAAATTAATACGAATAATTCTAAACAAAAACCATCAACTAAGCATTATAACAATTGGGAAATTTTGTCAAAAGAAAATTACACTATTAAACATCCTCCAAGATGGGAAGTAAATACATCAGGAAAAATGGGAACCTCTTTTATTCTGTTTAGCCCATTGGTATCAAAGAGTGAAAAATTTAGAACCAATATCAATCTAATTATTCAAGATCTAGAGGGTATTGCTATTGACTCTCGAACTATTAACCTCAAAGAGTATACTGAACGCTCAATTGTTGAAATAAAAAATAAGAATACAAAATCTGGTGGAAAAATTATTTCAAGTGATCTTATTAACGTTAATGGAATCTCTCACCAAAAGGTTATATATACTGGTGTCTCAAAAGAAGGTTTAAAGTTACAATACGAGCAGTACTATTGGGTTGAAAAAAATAAAGCTTATGTTTTGACTCTCACATGTCAAGAGTATAAATTTATAGACTACCAAGCTACTGGAGAAAAAATATTTGATAGTTTTATAATAAAATAGGTATTTAATATATCAGATACTTTTGTATGTTTAAAAAATATAGCAATGTAATTTTAGTTATATTATTAATAATAGGATTCAGTATTTCCCTCTTCTATTTATATGGAATTTTATTACCTTTTGTCTTAGGATTTTTAATAGCCTCATCTGTATATCCAGCCATTTTGAGAATACAAAAGGTTGTTAAGAATAGAAAAATAGCTACCATAATTTTTTTATCAATAAAAGCAGGAGTCGTTATTCTTTTTTTAGTTTTTTGCACTCGATATGTTAATAGAGACTTTAAAAGACTCAATCAAAGTTTTGTTAAACTCACAAAAATTAATAAAGATCAATTTAATAAAACAACTCAAAAAGTTAATGAATATATTGCTGATATTTATGATTTTGAAAACTTAAAAGAATCATTGAAACAAAAATCAGACTCTGCTGTTTTGAGCCTAAATAATATAGATTACTCAGAGCTTGATACTGAATCTATAAAAACTAGTTTTAAGAGAATAACCTCTGTTTTTCAAAGTCAAAAAAGCGAGGTTAAAAAAATAAAACCTCGCTTTAGTTTAACATTTATTTTCTTTTCAACAATTGGATATTTCATTCTTATTCTATTTCAACTAGAATATTTCATTGAGATTCGTGATAAATATTTTAATGGTAAAATCAAATCAATGTTTCATACCATAGTTGATGATTTCAATAAAAGTTTTGTAAAATATTTTAAACTAAGAACAAAAATAATTCTTTTACTCTCTCCAATTTACATTATCTCTTTTGTTATTTTAGATATGCCTGGAACTATTCTAATTACCATATTAATATTATTACTATCCTATATTTCTTACGTACAATACATTGCTCTTATCCCTTTATCAATAGGTTGTTTAATTCTATCCATAGAAAATTCTCACAGTTTTCTGTTTTACTTTTGTATTGTACTAGGTATTTTTATTTTAGCAAGTATCATAGAAGAATTGATTCTTACTCCACGAATAATGGAAAAAAATATAGGTATAAATCCAGTAATTATTACCCTAGCTATCAGTACTTGGAGTTACCTTCTGGGAACGATAGGACTATTACTGGCTATCCCAATGACAACCTTAATGATCATTTTATTCAAAAATTACTTTTTGTACCCTTACAAAGAAGTTTTTAAAACTTAAATTTAAATAACTAAGGACAATTAAAACTAATTTATAATGATAAAATTTATACGAGAGATTTTTGATCATTTTTTAATTAGCAATACTTTTCAAAAAGGTGCAGCTTTAGCTTATTATGCTGTCTTTTCTACATTACCAATAATAATAATTGCCATTTCTTTTTTAGGATTATTTTTTGGAAAACAGGCAGTTTCCGGAGATATCTATAATCAATTAAAAGATATTTTAGGAATTGAAGCTTCAATGCAAATCCAAAATATCATTAAAAATCAACATACCAATCACAATAGTATATTGACTTCAATAATCGGTTTTATAACTTTATGTTTTAGTGCCTCTGGAATGTTTAATCAACTTCACAACTCGTTAAATGATGTTTGGAGTATCAAGTCAAAGCCTAAAAGTACTATTATAAATTATTTTTCAAGGCATCTTGTCTCTTTTTTTTTGCTAGTATTATTATTTTTTGTAATTTCTATCTATACAACCTTGAGTTATTTTATTTTAAAACATAGTGAAAGTTTACAAATTGATTATAAATTCATATATTTCTATGAACATATAGTATCGTTTATTATAATATGCGTGTGTTTTTCATTAATGTTTCGATTTTTAGGAGATGCTAAAATACATATTAAAGCTATAATTTATGGAGGTTTATTTTCAGCATTTTTATTTTTTTTTGGAAAAATTGCTATAGGAATTTATATCAAACATAGCCATATTTATTCCACTTTTGGATCGGCAAGTATGATAGCTCTATTAATGGTTTGGATATATTATACTTCACAAATTATTTTTTTAGGAGCATCTTTTATTAAAATAGTAAGTGATAGATTAGGTTATGAAATTCTTCCAAATGAGGAAGCTGTAAAAATAAAAAATACTGAAGTTCTAAAATAAAAAATCCAATAAATTTTTTTTATGAAAAATCTACTAACCGCTCTATTCTTTGTAATAACCTTTTCAACTTATTCTCAAACTCCCATTACAGATTATAATTTTTCAGAAGCCATTAAAATTTGCTTAACAATGAGCCCTGGTGACGGAATGTGTAGCTCCAGTGAATATGGAGCTATGCCAGATTGGGATGTAAGTAATGTAACAAATATGAAAGATGCTTTTAACATTTTTGATATGAAAAAACCAAAAAAAATACAAGTTGAAAATAATGTTGTCAAAATTTTAACTGCTATTAGAGATAATAAAAATATTAATGCGTTTGAATTGTTAGATAATATGGTAAATGAAAGTGATATTAAAATTCGGGGGTATTGGATGGATTTATTACTGGATCTTACTAATAGAAGTGCTAGTAGTAGTAATTTTTATATAAAGGTTTCTGGAAGAACAAGAATAAATACAAAAGATAGTGTGAAAATTCTACCTGCGGGTATTGATTATTTGTTAGACCCATGTTCATTTTATGTTAAAAATGATTATATGTTTAAAAGACATTCTAATGTTGGAAAACCTATAAAATATAAAAACAATTTTAATGCAGATATAAGTAAATGGGATGTCAGTAATGTAACCGATATGTCATATATGTTCTTTGGTGCTGATTCTTTTAAACAGGATATAAGCAGCTGGAACGTAAGTAAGGTCACTGATATGTCTTATATGTTTAAAGGTTTTGGAGTTCCTTCTCGATTTTTTGGAGATATTTCAGTCAAACAAAAAGACTATATTAAAGACTTAACCAAAGACATAGGTGAAATAGGTCGATGGGACGTTAGCAATGTTACTAATATGAGGAGAATGTTTTCGGGCACAGTTTACAATCCCGATATCAGCAATTGGGATGTAAGTAATGTTATTGATATGAGTTATATGTTTAGTATATCAATTTTCAATCAAAATATAAGCAATTGGGATGTAAGTAATGTTGAAAGTATGCTCGGTATGTTTCATCAAAATAAATATTTTAATCAGAACATTGGTAATTGGGACGTAAGTAAGGTCACTGATATGTCTTTAATGTTTTCAGAAACTCCTATTTTTAATCAGAACATAAGTAGCTGGAATGTTTCTAGTGTAAAAGACATGCATTATATGTTTTCAGGCACAGGTGGTGTTTATCAAGAAGGTAATTTATACGGATTCAATCAAGATATAGGTAACTGGGATGTAAGCAATGTAACAAATATGAAGGGAATGTTTTATAACTCAATTTTCAATCAAGATATCAGTAATTGGGATGTAGGTAATGTGATAAACATGTCTTCTATGTTTGGAGAAACATTCTATTTTAATCAAGATATTAGTAACTGGGATGTAAGCAATGTTATTAATATGGATAATATGTTTTCTTATGCTGTTGCTTTTAATCAGAACATTGGTAGCTGGGATGTAAGTAATGTTGTTAATATGAGACGTTTGTTTTACTTTAGAAAGAAACAAGAAAGTTATATGCAGATTGAAAAAGATTTTAATGGAACAGTCTTTAACCAAGATATTAGTAATTGGAATGTAAGTAATGTTATGGATATGACTAATATGTTTTATGGAGCTTCTTCTTTTAATCAAGATCTTGGTCGTTGGAATGTAAATAATGTGAAAACTGCTTATCATTTTGTTAATGACAAAAATACTCAGTGGAAACAAAATAAACCAAAATTTAATAACCTGATAAAATTTTATAAAGTATTGAGATATTTGGGTTGTAATGAAGAAAACCCTGTTTGTTATGTTTATTTACCTGAATCTTTTGTTTGTAATGGTAATTCTATTTCAAGATCATCAGATACAGATTATGAAGATACATACTCAATTGGTAATTCCATAAATTTTAAACTTGTAAAAAATAATCTTTGTGTGGGTTTAGTACAAAAAGGAATAATAAAAGACATTAATTATACAAATCATTCTGTAGGTTTTAATCAATATAACAATGATAGTCAAATATTCTTTAAACATGTATTGACCAATGATAATACGTCCAATAATAGTGATGATTATCAAAAGTGCTATTCATCAAATAAAATTAAAGATTTTAAATAGTTAATTAGTGTCTAAATTGATTCCAGGATCTGAATTAGACTAACTATTTTTATTTACAATTGATTTCTTTGTTAGATAAGACTTTAAGATTCGTTGAACATCTCTATTGTCTTGCTGAGGTTGAAGATACAGTTGATAATCATCTGTATTTTCAATTTTTATTTTTTTATCTACGTAACCAAAACCTTGGTAAATACCATTTAAAATCAAAACAAACCCAGTTTCTTTAGTGTTCCTGCCTTTTTCTTTGATGACTAGGTTTTCTGTTTGAAGTCCTAGAGAATTTATAGCATCATAAACTCTTTTATTATAATCATTCGGAGATTCTTTACCAGAACATACTCCCTTGCATTGCTTTAGCTGATAATGAAAGCAGGAATTAACATTCGTTTGAAGATGACAGTATTTAGGACACAGTTCAAAAGCTAAACATATTTTTTCTAGCACATTTCTACATTCCGCAACTGAATAGAATTTCATGAGTGGTTTTGAGATTAATTTTAATCTGTTGTATGCTAAATGCACTATGCCTTTTTGATCTGTATAGGAAAACATTGCGACGGCTTCTCCAGATTTACGTTGAGCTCTATTAAATTTTGGATAGAGTTTTTTAATTTCAGAAGATTCATGTAAAAGAGCTATTAACTCACTTCCAGTTTCTTTAAAAGTAATATCAGCAGTTTCTAAGCACATGGTTCTTTCTTTTTTCTTTTTGTCGTAAAAATGACTGATAACTCGTTGTTTGATATTATTAGCTTTACCAACATAAATAACTTCTTTTTGTTGATTTTTAAAATAATAGATACCGTGTGTCTCTGGTAAATTATCAACTACTTGTTTGTCTACTAACGGAGGTAATGTGGCTTCTCTGGACCGCGGGTTTAAAAAACTATTGATGGTAAAATTAGTGTCTCTTTTAATGAGTCTTCGGAAAAGTTCTACAGTAGCTTCTGCATCACCTTTTGCTCTGTGTCTAGCGGCTATTTTTATACCCTCAGATTCACAAATATTACCTAGGCTATAAGATGGAAGACCTGGAATTATTTTGCGAGTTAATCTTACGGTACATAATTTTTTTCTTTTAAAATTAAAGCCTAAACTTTTAAATTCATCTCTAATAATATTGTAATCAAAATTTACATTATGAGCAACAAAAATGGTGTCTTTTGTAAATTCCTCTACTTTTTTTGCAATTTCATAAAATTTTGGTGCAGTTCTTACCATGGCTTCAGTAATGCCTGTAAGATTAGTTATGAAATGTGGGATTTTTTGTTCTGGATTTACTAACGAAGTAAATTCATCTATAATTTTATTTCCATCAAAATTAAAGATTGATATTTCTGTTATTTTTTGACCTTTAGGGCCGTTTCCAGTGGTTTCTATATCAACGACTGAATACAATTTTAGGCAATTTGATTTTTAAGATTTGAGATGGTTTCAATAGGATGGTCGCTCTTAAACACATAACTACCAGCAACCAATACATCTGCACCAGCCTCAATAAGTTTGTTTGCATTTTTATTAGTAACTCCACCGTCTATTTCTATTTTGCAATTAGATTCAGAAAATTCTATTAAATGTTTTAATTGAGAAACTTTTTTATAGGTATTTTCTATGAATGATTGTCCTCCAAAACCTGGGTTTACGCTCATAATACAAACAAGGTCTACATCTTTTATTACATCTTCTAATACAGCAACTGGTGTATGCGGGTTTAAAGCAACACCAGCCATCATTCCGGCAGCTTTTATTGCCTGAATAGTTCTGTGAAGATGCGTACAAGCTTCGTAATGAACGGTTAAAATAGAAGCTCCTAGTTCTGCAAAAGTTTGAATATATCTATCAGGATCCACAATCATTAAGTGCACATCTATTGTCTTTGTAGCGTGTTTGGAAATAGCTTTTAAAACAGGCATTCCAAAAGAAATATTAGGAACAAAAACACCATCCATAATGTCTATATGAAACCAATCAGCTTCACTCGCATTAACCATTTCTATGTCTGTTTGAAGGTTTGCAAAGTCTGCGGCTAAAATTGAAGGTGCAATTAATTTACTCATATTGTCTAATATTTATTTTATGAAGTAAAAATAAGGATATAAAAAAGAAAACTCTCGAAGAATTTTCGAGAGTTTTTAATCTTTTGTTGACAACGTATTATTATCCTAGGTAGGTCATTAAGATTTTACTTCTAGAAGTGTGTTTTAATCTTCTAATTGCCTTTTCTTTTATTTGACGAACTCTTTCTCTAGTCAGATCAAAAGTCTCTCCAATTTCTTCTAAAGTCATTGGTTGGTGTTCTCCCAAACCAAAATACAATTTAACAACATCTGCCTCTCTAGGAGTTAATGTTTCTAAAGCTCTATTTATTTCTATACGTAAAGATTCGTGTAATAATTTTCTATCTGGGTTTGGTGATTCACCAGAATTTAAAACGTCATATAAATTTGAGTCTTCACCTTCTATTAAAGGAGCATCCATAGATACATGACGGCCAGAATTTTTCATAGACTCTTTTACGTCATTAACAGTCATATCTAGCTTCTTAGCAATTTCTTCTGCACTCGGAGGTCGCTCATTTTCTTGTTCTAGGAAAGCGTACATTTTATTAATCTTGTTAATAGACCCAATTTTATTTAATGGTAAACGTACAATACGAGATTGCTCTGCTAATGCTTGAAGAATAGATTGACGAATCCACCATACAGCATAAGATATAAATTTGAAACCTCTAGTTTCGTCAAAACGCTTGGCAGCTTTAATAAGACCAAGGTTTCCTTCATTAATTAAATCAGGTAATGTTAATCCTTGATTTTGATATTGTTTTGCTACAGACACAACGAATCGAAGATTAGCTTTCGTCAATTTCTCAAGAGCAGTTTGGTCTCCAGCTTTGATGCGTTGAGCTAATTCAACTTCTTCGTCTGCAGTAATTAAATCTACTTTTCCAATTTCTTGTAAATACTTGTCTAATGAAGCGGTTTCCCTATTAGTAACTTGCTTCGTAATTTTAAGTTGTCTCATCTAATTTGTAGAATTATTTAGCTGTTAATTTTGTGCTTGTATATTATTATACGGTAGACTTTCTCATAATGTTACAAAAGAAAGTTTTTTTAAAAAAATTAGGGAAATTCTTTTTTATTTTTATGTTTGTTATTGATAATATCAAAAACTGAATTTTCAGGAGAAAATATAAAGGTTGGGGGACATTTTATATATATGTCAAATGAAAAATTCATCAAAAAAGCTAACTATTTTATAGTTAGCTTTTTTATTAAAATAGACCATTTATCTGTGAATCTATTCTGTCAATTATATATCCTAAATCTTCTTGATTAGCCACAAAGTCAATATTATCTACATCAATAACTAATAATTTTCCTTTTTTATAGGTAGATATCCAAGCTTCATATCGTTCATTTAATCTACTTAAATAATCAATACTTATAGAGTTTTCATATTCTCTTCCTCTTTTGTGAATTTGACTTACTAATGTAGATATATCTGCTCTTAGATAAATTAGTAGGTCTGGTGGTGTTACCAGCTTTTCCATTAATTCAAAAAGAGAATTATAGTTATGGTAGTCTCTATTTGTCATTAATCCCATAGCGTGAAGGTTAGGGGCAAAAATATGTGCATCTTCATAGATAGTTCTATCTTGAATAATATTCTTACCACTTTTTCTCAATTCTAGAATTTGACTAAAGCGACTGTTTAGAAAGTAAACTTGTAAGTTGAAGGACCATCGTTCCATTTCTCCATAAAAATCATCTAGATAAGGATTTTCATCTACAGACTCATAATGAGGTTTCCAGTTGTAATGTCTTGCTAATAATTTAGTTAAAGTAGTTTTTCCGGCACCAATGTTTCCGGCAATAGCTATATGCATAGATTCGTATAAAAAAAATTAAAAAAGGGAAGCTAAAGATACTTAAAATTTAGAAATCTAGCCTAACTAAATTGTAAGTTTATACCCAATGCCTCTCACATTAATAATTTTAATTTTTGTGTTTTTTGAAAGCTTTTTAGTCAATAATTAAACTTTTAAGTTTTTTTTAAGTCATATAGTTTTTTAATAAAATTACTTTTACATAATTAATAAAAATTATAAAACTATGAAACAACTAACTACCCTAGTACTACTTTTATTCACTATGGTTACTTTTTCTCAAAAAAAGTTTGAAGGTAAAGCCACTTATATGTCTAAAAGAACTATTGATATGTCTCGTTTTGATAAAATGAGTGAGCAGCAGAAAAAACAAATGAAAGCGCGTTTCAAAAATTTTTTAGAGAAAACCTACACGCTTAGTTTTAATAAATCTGAATCCTCTTTCAAAGAGAATGTAACACTTGATGCTCCTGGTACCTCAGGGCCAAGTTGGGGTAGAAGTAACGGACAAGGCTCTATATACAAAGATCTTAAGTCTAAGGAAATGATTGAGGATGTAGAGCAGTTTAACAAACGTTTTAGAGTTCAGGAAGATATGGAATTACCTCAATGGGAAATGTCCGGTGAAACTAGACAAATAGGACAGTATACTTGTTACAAAGCAACCATGATAAAAATAGATAAGGAAATAGATTGGGGAAGTATTTTTAGCAGAAGGGGAAGTGGTTCAAAAAAGAATGATTCAACCAAAACAAAACAAGCTAAACCACCAGTTAAAACTCAGTTAGTTACTGCATGGTATACTCCTC
>Ga0228642_1000285_pt1 | contig 21528 bp, 16 predicted proteins | sample 53DmetaG_FD_190071 | JGI IMG/M metagenome (GOLD analysis project Ga0228642, IMG submission 190071) | Seawater microbial communities from Monterey Bay, California, United States - 53D | ecosystem: Environmental > Aquatic > Marine > Coastal | place: USA: California | collected 2016-09-29
TCTATATCTAAGTAATCTGGAGTACCATCTGCGTCTGTGTCTATTGGTGTAAGGCCAGATCCGTAAGTAGTATTTATTCCTGTATTATTGTCTATAGTACTTCCTGGTACTGTATACCCAGCTGTAGTTTGTGCTTCTATGTTGTCTGGGATACCATCTCCATCTGAGTCTAAATCTCTACTGTTTGGTAGGCCATCTCCGTCTAAATCTGTATCTGTAGATGGTGCAGCATATTTATACTCATGTGTTGAAGGTAAGCTACCTTCTAAGCCCCATTTCCAAGCTAGGTAGCCTTCTATTTTTTGGCGGTCAATATCAGACATGGAACTTTCAACAATTATCACCTCTGCAACAATTCCGTCAAATGAATTTCCAGCAGCATCAGAACCAATTGTAATTGCATTAGATGTGAACGGTGTTACTGGTAAAGTATTTTCAGCTTCATATAGACCATTTACCCATATTGTTTGTGAATTTGTGCCACTAGTTGTGAAGGACAATAGTTCTAAGTCAAGATTGGCACTATAAGACACAGATCTATTTGTTGGTGATCTGTATCCAATTACCGTTCCTGCTTCGTTTAATTTACCCGAATTTTCATCGGATAAATTACTAATGGTCCAAACTCGATCATGAGTTGCATTAGTATCCCATTTTCGTACACTAAATACTGTTAAGTCTGTTGTATTGATATCAAAACTTGGTTTTCTTATAAGGTCATTACCGTCAAAATCTATAACATTCAAACCTGACTGTTGTCTTGAATTTGTGGTCGGCTGTTTAGATGCGGTAGCTTGTATTACATGATTATTGTTCCCAGATTTATCATTCCACTGGCTTACCAAACCATTTTCACTGGTAATGGTAGTTCCATCACTTGCATCTAACCATAATAAGGATAATGATTCTAATGAAAATTCTTCTTCTGTATCTAAAATACCATCATTATCATCGTCTATATCATCGAAATCATTAACACCATCTCCATCTGTGTCTACTAGTGTTAGTTCGGGTTTATCATCTAAAGTAACAGTACACGCATTAGACACCCCTGCTACTACTTTAAAGGTAGTAGAGTTTGCCACTAAAGGTACATTAGCAGCCAATATAGTTAAGTCTAAATCTCCTGTACTAGCCCCTTGTGTTGCAAGTACTTGTGGGTTTAGGCTATTTCCACTTGCATCTTTTAACTCATAGGTAAAGTTTGCCACAGCATCAGTAATTGTAAATACGGCATCAGCTGCCAAAGAAGAATAGGATACATCACTTACTAATAAGTCGATATGATCTGCCTCTACTAACACTGGGTTGGCGGTTTGTGAAGTTCCTATTTCTTGACCATCTGAGGCCACGGTTGGAACTCCATTATCAAGATCTACCGTAATTCCTAGGTTATCTTGTACAGGGTTTGTGGATTCACCTGTGTAGGAAACTCCAGTGTTTCCTCCGTCTATTGAAGAAGTTACCAAGGATGAGCTTGTTAATGCCCCTGCACCCTCTAGTGCATCTGGACATCCATCTCCGTCTGAGTCTAAATCTCTACTGTTTGGGATACCATCTCCGTCTAAATCTGAAGATGGTGCAGCATTTTCATACCGATGACCTGAAGGTAAGCTACCTTCTAAGCCCCATTTGTGGGCTAGGTAGCCTTCAATCTTTTCTCTATCTTTGGTATCAGTGAAGCTGTCTATGAAAATAACTTCGGCAATAGACCCGTTTAATGGGTTGTTTCCTCCACTATTTGCTCCGATAACTATACCTTGTGCTACTAATGTTCCTGATGCTACGCCTATACTCGTACCATCAATGAAAAACTCGCTAGAACTACCATCGGCTATACCTTCAAAAATATGATAGTTTGTATCGGAACTAGACGTCGGCTGTGCCCCTCCACAATACCAATAACGAGTTGTACCATTCCCAGCCAAATACCAATTATTAGCACCTTCATTAGATACCATATCTTGCCAGCCTCCACCGTCATATTTGCCAACAACATAAACGCTGTATGGGTGCGATATATTGGATGAGAATGTTTTACTTAACCAGTCTCCACCGTCAAAATCTAACACATTCAGAGTGTTTTGGGTAATTGAATTTGTGGTCGGCTGTTTAGATGCGGTAGCTTGTATTACGTGATTATTGTTTCCAGATTTATCATTCCACTGGCTTACCAAACCATTTTCACTGGTAATGGTAGTTCCATCACTTGCATCTAACCATAATAAGGATAATGATTCTAATGAAAAGTCTTCTTCTGTATCTAAAATACCATCATTATCGTCATCTAGATCTATATCATCAGTTACTCCATCTCCATCTGTATCCGGATTTGGTAATGGTTCGTTAAAGTTCAATGAATTATTGAAAGATTCTGTTTTACTTAGAAAATATTTCTCAGAAACAGGGTTAAATATTAATGAAGAATTACTGTCTATCCAATCTGTAGTTATAAGATAAACCTCAGTATTTTGAGAAATACTTGAGGAAGGATTTGAGCTTGCAAATATAGAATTGGCAAACACAAAACAAAGACTTAATATGATTGTGTATAAAATACTTTTTGTTCGTTTAAACGAATACTTGTGATTAATTGATAAAAGACTCATTTTTAGGGGCTAGAAATTAAATTATTTTTTTAAAATTTTTTTGAACGTATATATAAACATCCTTCTTTGTTACTTAAAGCGGATGGAATGATGAATAATATTTTTGAAAGTTGTTGCTCTTTTTTGTAAGTGTTGTTTCTGTAAAACAATACCTATTTAAGATTGTGGAAATGTATTTTTGAGTTGAAATGTATTCGGGGATGAAGGCTAAGATTCCAAATAATGGGTATCTGTTGGGGGAAAATTTAATCATAGTTAAGGGGTGTTCTATAATATATCGCACAAATATATATAATTTTTTTTTAAAAAAAAATTATTTTTTTCCTCCATATAATTGTGTTTTGGAAAAAATTATTTCACAAAAAAAGGCTTCATTGCTTAATGAAGCCTTTTTTAAAAATAATTTATGTGTATAAATTAAATTTGAAAAGTTGTTATTCTTTTATGTACACAAACCGCTCTAATCGATTAAGCTCTTTATCATCTACATACTTCCCTATTTCTTTTCTAAATTGAGCTAAGTTTTTATACGGTCTGTATTCTAAAAACTCATGAGTCATTTTTTTACCAATGCCAGGCAAGGCTTTAATATCATCTTCTGTTGAGGTATTTAATTCTACGGGTACAAAAACATAGTCTAAATAACGAGCTACTTCTTGTTGGTCTACGTATTTTCCTATTTCACGTTTAAATTGTAAAATACTAGTATAAGGTCTATACTCTTCAAATTCGTGCGCCATTTTATCCCCAACTCCTGGAATCATTTTAAAAGCTTTCTCTTCTGTAGTATTAAGATTTAAGGGTACAAATATCTTTTTAAAAAGTTCTTCTGTATTTTCTACCTCAAGAATTGCATTAAAATCTGACATACTTAAAAAAGGTCTCGCAGCCAAAAGCTTATTAACTACGTCTGCTGATAAACCCAGAGCAACTAAATCTGATTCTGTTGCTAGATTGGCGTTTAAAACCACAACAGGTGCTGGTTTTTTTGGCACTTTAATTTCTTCAGTGTTGGTTGTGTTTGGTTTCTGCTCTACAGTTTTATTGCAGGATACCAGAAACAAACTTAAAGTTAAGGTAATAGCAACTAGTGTACTAAATTTTTTCATGTTGTTGATGTTGTGTTAAAATTAAATATGAATAACCGATACATGCTAAAACAAGAAGACTCATGGGAGCTAGAGTTGGTAAAGCTCCCGAAATACTTTCTGAGAAAAGTTGCCAAAAACCAGCTGTTGGCTTCATGTCTTGCTCAAACTCATAGTTGGCTTGCAAGTGTAAAACCACTCCGTATACTCCGCTAAAAGAGGTAAGCAGCAACACAAGTTTAAATAAATGAATAGCTGCTTGTGATCTTCTATAAAAAAGAACACAAAAATTTATGAGTGCAACACCTATACATATAACCGGTATTAATTGCCAAGTATCTTCGTAATGGTCTAACAAGTACAATTCTAAGAGTGTACCAATCATCATAAATAAAAGTGCTAAAACAAGTACTTGTTTTAAACGGTAAGTTTTTGAATTAACTTTCTTGCTTTGCATGTATGCAAAACTACATACGAATCTTCAGAAAAAAAAATTATTTAGAAATATTCTAAATAATTTATTGTGTTTAGCTTAGTTCTTCCAAAAGGATTTAAAAAACAAGCTTTTTAAACTAAACCAAAAAGCTAATATGCCTGGAAGACTCTTCTTAGGTTGCTTACCCTTACCTATTCGCTGTATTTGAAGTTCATACCATGGCAATTCTACACCGCCAAGCTTGTCTAAAAATTTTATGCCAATTCTAGGTATGGGCGCTTCAAATTTTTCAACTGAACCGTCAAAAATTTGATTGGCTAGTGCTGGATACAAACAAAAGGGTCTTGCCAAACCAACAACATCTAACTTTCCACTCGCCAAAGCGGCTTCCATTACAGACACCGATCTAAAACCTCCTGTAAGTAATAATGGGGTTTTTGTTAACTTTCTTGCTTTTTCTATGTACTCCAAAAAATAGACTTCGCGTTCTTCAGTACTTTTTTTTCGATTTCCTTTTATCATTGCTGGTCTTTCATAGGTTCCTCCAGAGATCTCTATCAAATCCATTCCCTCATTTCCTAACAATTGAATAACTTTCATAGATTCTTCTTCTGTAAAACCTCCTCGTTGAAAATCTGCAGAATTAATTTTAATACCTACAGGGTAATCTGCACCTACTTGACGACGAATTTCTCGATAAATCTCTAATACAAACCGAGCTCTATTTTCTAATGTGCCTCCCCATTGATCTGTTCTTACATTACTGTTAGGAGATAAAAACTGACTGACCAAATACCCGTGAGCTCCATGAATTTGACAACCAGTAAATCCTGCTTCTTTACATATTCTAGCCGTAGTACCAAAACGTTTAATGATATCCCAAATTTCTTCTTCTATTAAAGCCTTGGGCATGGTAAACATTTTTGAGGCGCCCCCCATTTTAAGTGGAATGGCTGAAGGTGCTACCACTACTCTATTAATTGCTGCAAAAGCCTGTCTTCCCGGATGATTAATCTGTGGCCAAATATGAACTCCTGTGCCTTCAACAGATTTTGCCCATGCCTTTAATTCCTCAAAATGTTTGTAATCTTCTACAACAACATTTCTTGCTTCACCCAATGCTTTAGTATCTACCATAACATTCCCCGTAATTAACAATCCCGGATTTCCTTTGGCCCAAACTTTATACGCATGAATTAGACCTTTACTTGGGGCATGATGCTTGGTTCCAAAATTCTCACTCATGGCAGATTTGGCAATTCTATTTTTTAAAATTGAACCATTGGGTAATGTAAAGGGTGAGGCAATGTGTTGCATAATTTTTGTGGTTTTAAAAAAGCAAAAGTAGGTAGAATTCTAAGATATAGAATGTTATTTTTAAGCTAAAAATAAAGCTAATAAAGCAGCCAATGCTGCACCAATAATTGGGCCAAATACTGGTACCCATGAATACCCCCAGTCATTAGATGCTTTGTCTTTTATTGGTAAAATAGCATGCATAATTCTAGGACCTAAGTCTCTAGCCGGATTTATTGCATAGCCTGTTGTACCTCCAAGAGACAAACCAATAGCCCACACTAAAAAAGCAACAGGAAGAGCACCTAACGATCCTAAACCAACAATTTCGTTTGAATCTGCTAGTGCTGCATCTGTAAAATTTAAAATGGTAAACACCAATACAAAAGTTCCTACAATTTCTCCAATTAAATTAAAAAATGAATTTCGTATTGCAGGAGCTGTGCAAAAAACAGCTTTCTTGGTGTCTCCGTCTGGCGTTGCATCAAAATGATTTTTATACACCAACCATACTACAGCGGCACCTAACATAGCCCCTAACATTTGCGCTAAAATATAGGAAGGAACCAATGCCCAATCAAATTCTCCGGCAAGGGCTAAACCAATACTTACGGCAGGGTTTACGTGTGCACCGCTAAAGGGTGCGGTAACTACTACGGCAACATATACTGCTAAAGCCCAACCGGTGGTAACTACAATCCAACCACTATTGTTTCCTATGGTTTTGTTCAATTCTACATTGGCTACTACACCGCCTCCTAAAATAATGAGTAAAGCGGTTCCAATAATTTCTGCAATAAATGGTGTCATGGTTTTATGTTTTATTTATTAATTTTTGTCCAGTACTCTAGTGCTTCAATGGCTTTGTACCAGCCTTTAATTTGTTGCTCTATTGTTGCTCTCGAGTGGCTTGGGGTGAACGTAGTGTCTATCTGCCAAATGTCTTGAATTTCTTCTGGGCTTTCCCAATAGCCAACGGCCAAACCTGCTAAAAAGGCGGCTCCCATGGCTGTAGTTTCTACAACTTTTGGACGAACGGTTGTGGTGTTTAAAACATCAGATTGAAATTGCATGAGCATGTTGTTTATGGTGGCACCACCATCTACTCGCAGTTCTTTTACTGCGATTCCAGCGTCTGCCTCCATCGCTTTTAATACATCCATAGTTTGAAAGGCAATTGATTCTATGGCTGCTCTAGCAATATGAGCATCTGTACTTCCTCTGGTTAAGCCAAACAGGGTACCTTGTGCTTGCTGATTCCAATGCGGAGCCCCCAAACCTGCAAAGGCAGGTACAAAATAAACACCTTCAGAACTTGAAACAGAACTGGCTAAGGCCTCTACTTCTTGAGAAGTTCTAATTATTTTTAAACTGTCGCGTAACCACTGAACTACAGCTCCTGCAATAAAGATACTCCCTTCTAATGCATAGTGTGTTTTGCCATTAATTTTCCATGCAACTGTGGTTAATAAATTATTTTTAGAAATAATTGGTTTTTCACCAATATTCATAAGCATAAAACATCCTGTTCCGTAGGTGTTTTTTACCATTCCTTTTTTGGTACACATCTGACCAAAAAGAGCGGCTTGCTGGTCTCCTGCAATTCCTGAAATAGGTATTTTTTCTCCAAAGAATGATGCATTTGTAGAGGCATACACCTCACTTGATTGTTTTACTTGTGGTAACATACTTTTTGGAATCCTAAATAATGCTAATAATTCTTCATCCCAATCCATGGTATGAATATTAAATAGCATTGTTCTCGAGGCATTGGTAACATCGGTTACATGTTGCTCTCCTTTTGTAAAATTCCAAATTAACCAGGTATCTATAGTTCCTAATAGTAAATCTCCTGCTTCAGCTCGTTCTCTTACACCGTCTACATGATCTAAAATCCAAGTTACTTTTGTAGCTGAAAAATATGCATCAATAACTAAACCCGTTTTTTCTCTAATCATCTCACTCTTGCCCATTGCTTTGAGCTCATCACAAAAATCTGAGGTTCTTTTGTCTTGCCAAACAATAGCATTGTAAACTGGCTTACCTGTTTTTCTATCCCAAACCACTAGGGTTTCACGCTGATTGGTAATACCAATTCCTGAGATATTGTTGGCACTTAAACCTTCTTTAGTGATGGCCTCAGCCGCAACACCAACTTGAGTTGACCAAATTTCGTTTGGGTCATGTTCTACCCATCCGGGCTGTGGAAAATATTGTGTAAATTCTTTCTGAGCAATAGAGACGATGCTTCCTTGTTTATCAAAAATTATAGCTCTTGAACTTGTTGTTCCCTGATCTAGGGATAAAATATATTTTTTCATAATTTTTAAAGATAAATAAATATTTTTGATGAAGACCAATGCTTCACTAGAATGTTAAACGAGGCAAATTACTTTTTAATGAATTGAGATTTCTATACATTTGTAATGTATAAACAGTTAGTTAATTTATAGTTTAAAGCAAGAAAAAATGAAATATAACATCTCTAATATGATGTCTCTAGATATATATTTAGATTCTGTTAAGCGTTCTGATTATACTAAGATTATTTCAGAAACATCTACAATAGACCAGAGTATTATGCCGCTTAAGAGTTGGGATATTTTTAGTGAAGACTTTAGTGCAACGATACAGAATTCTAAAACTTTGAATGATATAGAATATGTAAAGTCTTTTGCTAGAAAATCTAAATGGAAAAATAAAATTGATGGTATTTTTGAAAATCAAGACTTCGAAGCACTAGTTATTACTGACATCAACCAAAAAATACTTTGGGTAAACAATGGCTTTACTGAAATGACAGGCTACTCTAAAAAATTTGCGATAAACAAAACTCCAAATTTTTTACAAGGTGAAGCTACTCAGAGAACAACAAAAAAGAGGATTAGAACTAAACTGGAACTTCTTGAACCTTTTACTGAGGTAATTACCAACTACAGAAAAGATAAGACTCCATACAAATGTGAAGTGAAAATTATTCCTCTATACAAAGAAAAAGTAACTCATTTTTTAGCCATAGAGAGAAAAGTTGTTTAATTCCTCTGTATGAGAAATTACATTTATTTTTTCTTTGCACTTTTTATTTTTGGTTGTTTATCAACCAAAGAGGTTTCAATAAATATGGCAAATCCTCACTTCAAAGTTGTTACCACGCCAATCTTAGTAGAGAAAGATACCATTTACATTAATGAACTCCGTTTTTATAAGATAAAATCTGCTAGGGATGGAATGAAACTTATGTATCTAAACTTTGGTAAATGGAACAAAAAAACCAAAGGCATACATCAAAAAAATATGAATAGTTTTATATGGGAAAATGTAAAGCTGCTAGATGAAAATAATAATTTGTTTACAGTAGTAGCCGACGGTGCTGAAACTGAAACAGATTTTTTTGCCTCTATTAAAATTTTTGATAATACTCAAAAAGATTGCCTCAATAAAAATTATCCTTACCAACAAAAATTGATAAAAGTTCTTACTGCTAAAATGAGTAATCAAAAAACAAAAAAGGTAGATTACACAATTTTCAACTAAACTAATTTTACAAAACGCCTACTTTGGAGCATATACTCTTTTGGCTGTTTTCATAACATCTGATCGATCAAATGACATGGTTTTTGTTTCAAAATTTGAATACAATTCCATCTGATCTGTGTAATGTGGGCTTTCTGGCCTGCGGCTATTTCCAAAAGAAATTACAGATTCAAAATAGGTTTTATTAGGGGTAAATCTAACCAAACCAATGTAAGATTCTCCATGAGTAATTTTAATTTTACCGTCTTTGTAGGGTTGCCCTCTCATAGCAGTTACCACATCTGGAAGTCCAAAAATAGGTAGCTCTTTATTTCCTCTTACTAATTTTTGAAATTCACCCAGTTGAATTCGCTCTGCATTAAAATAAGTTTTTAAATGCGCTTTTGTAATTTTTAAAGCTTCATATAAAGCTTCTTTTGTAAAAACTCGATCTTTTCCAAGTTGATAATAAAAAGGAGTGAGCTGATAATATAAAGAAGCGTATGCGCCAGCTCCATAAGATGTTGGATTGGTAATTCTATCCCAATTTTGAATGTCTGTTAATAAGGTGCTTACTTCCGGATAATCGGCTACCTTCATATCAAACAATGGGTTTAAATCCATGTAGTTGTATTGTAAAGGTGTTGGTAATTGATGATCGTATTTAATGCGTTTAAAACGTTTATAATCTATACGCTCTTCTTCCTCTAACAACTGCAGAAGCCTAGTTGAGCGATTATTATCATAGGTTTCAAAATTTATTTCTTTGGCAAAATTTTCAGCAATTGGATTGTCTGCCTCACTTGATGATTTAAAGGGGCTGTGGTTGGCATTATAGACAAAGCCAGATTTAGGCTTAACCACTTGTGGTAAATCTTTTATATCATAATAACTATCCCATAAGGTTTCTTTAGTGTTTCCAGGAACAACATCTGTCCAGTCATAGCCTTTTGCTCTTATAGGAATTTTACCATTTGAAATGTAAAAAATAGTATCGTTTCTATCTGCATAGCCTATATTATAACCTGGCAAAGCTTTCATTTCTAAGGCTTTATAAAATTCTGAAAAATTAGTAGCCTTATTCATTTTCCACCACTGCTCTATGGCTGTAATGTTTGTGGTACTTGGGGTTCTTACAGCATAGACTCCAGTTTTATTTTTTAGTGTTGGACCATAAATACTTTTATAAAACTTTTTCTTAATTGGTATATTTATTCCAAGAAATTTTACTGTAAGTTTTGCTTTAAATTTTTCTAATGTATAGGGTTTACCATCAACCAAATAAACATCTTTTTTCTTTGGATGCATCTGAAGTGCATATACATCTGCTTTGTCTGGATAGTTTACGGTATGGGTCCATCCTAAATATTCGTTTGCACCAGTAAGTATACAAGGTGTGCCAGGAAATGCTGCTCCTATGATATTGGTACCCTCTTCACTTACCAAATGTGCCTCATACCATGAGGTTGGCCCCTCTAATGGTTGATGTGTATTAATGGCTAAGAATGTTTCATCTGAACCGGTTCTATTTCTACTAACGGCAATAAAATTTGAGCCTTTACTAGCTTCTTCAATCTTGTAAGGCCAAGATAAGCTGTTATTTACAATGCCACTAACTAGTTTATCTGCTTCATTAGAAATAAACAGTTGCAATTGTGTGTAGCGAAGTAATTTTTTAACGGTGAGAGGAAAAAGCTTTTTCTCTAAAATTTCTTCTGGGTGTTTTTTGGAATATGCATTCAAACCGGCCGCAAATGCCTCTGCTAGGGCTATAAATTTTTTATCGAGCGTGTTGTAGTATTTATCAACTGTTTCTTCAGATTGAATTAATTGTGTTAAAAAATCGGCTCCGGCTGCTTTTAATCCAATACGTTTACCTAAAAGTCCGTTACCCGCCAAATAGGCTTCTTGAATAAGTTTAAAATGGTCTTCTGCTTGTGCCCAAGCAAAGCCATAAGCCACCTCTGCATCTGTAGGTGCATAAATATGAGGTACGCCATAGTTGTCTCTTACAATTTCTATGTGGTCTGGGTTAATTTGTGAATACCCATTAATACAAATACTTACAGTAAAAAGAAAGAATATAATTTTTTTCATAGAATTATTGAGTTTAAATGATGTCTCAAAAAAAAATTTAAAACATATATTTTTAATTTTATAAATATTGATTTATGTAATTTGATATTTTATTAAATGTGTCTGTTAGATTTTGACCAACCCAACCGTGTCCTTCTTCTTCGTAAAAAGTAAATTCGTGGGGTACCCCAAGGTTGGTAAGTTTAGAGTCTAGATCAATTCCTTGTGAGTTTGGCACCAACGGATCTTGACCTCCGTAAAATAGTAATGAAGGAGGGGATGTTGCTGTAGCTGTATGATACGGGCTAGCAGATTCTAAAAAAGAAATTGAAGGGTTTCCAAATAAAAAATATATAGATTGAAAGACGGGATTGGTGCTATTGTAATAGGCTGGATCTGTGAAATTTGCAGGACCCACTATACTACACACCATATCTACTTGAGAATTGATGTCATTGACATAACTCCATAATAATGATAAGTGAGCACCTGCACTAACACCAATGAAGCCAATATCATCACTTACAATAAGATCAGATCTATTGGTGGTAATATATTCTACTACTGAGGATATATCATTGGTTTGCATAGGAACTGGGGGTGAATTTGCGCCTGCTAAAGTATAATTCATATTTACTATTCCTAAAGCTGGATGATTTTGTAATATATAATCTCTGAAACCATTCATGTCTTCTTTATCACCTCCTACCCAACTACCTCCATGAACTAAAAATAAAACTTTGGTGTTTTCTGTTCTGCCCTCTGGAAGATAGATGTCAAAAACTTGGTTGCTGTCTGAACCGTAGGATACATCTAATGCTTCGTAAGCTTCAATAATTTCTGGACCAGAATTGTTGTCAGAATCTTCATTTGAACAGCTTAAAATTAAAAATGCAAAAAGAGCAATGTATAGGGGATTTTTTAAAACTTTCATAAAATTTATAACACAGAATTAATTTTTATTTTTTTTTGGACCAGGAAAAAATATATTGGTTTGCTCCTGATATGCTTTATAATTTGGCCTCTTTTGTAAGGTATAAAATTCTGATGGAATAGCTCCAGTATAATAAACCAATGTGGTATACATAATGTAAGAAATATAAAATAATCCTACACAAATAATAATCCAAACTACTTGCTGATCTGTAGAAAAAGCAATTATAAGAGAAAATAAAGAAGAAATAATCATCGCATTCCATACCATCCATTCTGAGAAATAATTTGGGTGACGAGTGTATTTCCAAAACCCAACATTACAAACTTGTTTCTTTTTCTTTTCTAAGAATGCTTTTTTCAAAAATTGTTGTTTTTGTAGGTCTGAGATGTGTTCTAAAACAAACCAAGTTGCCCATAGCCCAACTCCTATTAGCTCTAAAGTTGATATGCTATTCGTGGAATTATTAGCCATTAAAATGGCAGGAATTGCCAAAAAAGTAATATTGGCAAAACATTGAATCATAATTTCATATTGGAGAGATAGGTTTAAATTTTTATATCCGGCTCTGTCCCATCTTCTGCGTTGGTAGGTATATCTAGAAAGTTCAGATTTTAAATGCCCTTTTTTAAACAAAATAAGTGCCCCTATTCCCATTCGTAAGCCTGAACACAAATACATACCAGCTACTAGATAAATTCTAGGTTTATAACCAGTACCTAAAAGGAGTGCTAAAACTCCAATAAGAACTAAACCCCAAGGCCATGCAATGTCTACATAAGACATTTTTTTTGTAACCAATGCTGGTATACAAGCGACTACTAAAAATAAAAGGAGTTGAAGTACTCCATTTACAAGTACCATTTCTTGAAAAATTTCTACTTGATAGATAACGAACAAAATAAGAAGGTAAGGAAGGTATCCAAACCCACGAGTAAAGAAATTTTTAAAAGCTATTTTCATAAGATATTATTTCTTGAAAAACTTTAGGTAAGAACTTTTCTGACCTTCAGTTATTTTAATAAAGTACATGCCTTGTTTTAGTTGACTTACATCTAAGGTAGTTGAGTTTTGATCCTCTAAAATATGTTGCCCTGTTATGGTAAATACTTGGAGGTTGAATTGGTTTGAAACCCCTGATATATAAAGTGTATTTTGAGTAGGATTTGGATAAATTTTTACAGAGGTTAGCGTATCATCTTCTAATGACAATGAAGAACTATTCACTGCATTTGGGCTTCCATGAAGGTTTATACAGTCCCAACTTTCTGGCAATAAATTGTCTAAATCTGGTGTTATTAGTTCTAAAGTATACCCTGTCTCTTTTGCGCAATCTGACCAAGGTGTATCTGACTCGTAAGTTACCTCGTCTTGAAGAACTCCAGAGGCATTATACAATCTAACCGCATCTGAATTTCCTAATCCAAAACCTAGTTCACCTATATAATTTGTTATGTCTGGAAAAACATCTGAAAAATCTGAAGCATCTTTTACCAATACAATATAACCGTTCCCTTCTAGTTGTGTTTCTGAAGGAATCTCATATACATGAGAATCATCATCATCTTTTAATTGCCAACCAGACAAGTCTACAGAGGTTGGATTTGGATTGTACAACTCTACCCAGTCATCTGCGTTAAAATCATCGCTAGATTTATAATTTATTTCGTTGATAACTATAGGGTCTGTGAGCTGTGATTCTGTAAAGTTTGGTATTACTTCAAATGAACCAACCATACTAATGCTAATGGTTTCTTCTGTTGAAGAAAGGTCTCCACTCCAATGTGAAAACTCATATCCGTTGGCTGCAATAGCTGTTAATTGAACGGGTACTGTTTCAAAATAATCTCCTGTCCAAGAGGATTCTTGGATCATTAAATTTTCATTTACTTCCACAGATCCTTCGTTAGTATTGGTGTTTGTAATTGTTAGTGGATGAAAATTTGGCAAATTAAATTGAGATAGAATATGGTTTTTAACAATAGCGGGTCTATTGTCTGCAAATATTTTCATTTGATTGATATAATATCCAACCCATGCACTAATATTGGAGATGTTTACACCAATATTGGTAAGGGATGGGTCATCTCTCCAGCGTTCATAATGAGCATTTACTTCGGGTTCAATAGTTGCATAAATTTGTTCTATATGGGTAATTACATTAGTGGAAAGAAAACGCGTATTGAGTTCATCTGCATATCGATTAATAAATTTATTTCTAAATCCTAAATTTGTTGTTAATCTTCTAAATAACAGTGTAGACCATGATGGATTTGGCCATCCCGGACCATTGGGATCTAAGGCAAAACTGAGTGTATTTTCTTGGTAATTATTAATATTCCAAAAGGGGCCAAAACCAAAATCGGTATCAAACATGATCCAACGCCATTTTCCGCCTGTATGTTTCCAAAATTTTATATTATTACCTGGCCAATCTGTATTGTTGAAAAATATATTTGAAGCTTGGTAAAGCGCATATTCTGTGAGGTCTATTTGCTCATTTACATATTCAAAATTTGAATTTACGGTTAAATCTGTAGTTGATACATAATCTATTAGTTGAAGGTATTCTTCGTTACTTCCTTCAATTTCTTCTGCATTGTTGGTAAGTAATGTGATGTCATCTGCATCTACATTGTGTTTAGACGCCAACATATGTTCATTAATTTTTTCTCTTAAACTATACATCCCCCAATATTCACCGTTAAGGTATGTGGCAACAGGGTTGTGTTCTTGAAAGTCTAACCCAGAATCTCGCATTAGACTGGTAAGCATAATGTCTTTCATTGAAGATCGCATCCAATCTTGCCCAGAATTTCTTAATACTAGAGCTTGAAATTTATCATACCCTAACTCATTAAAAAAGGGATGTTCAAATTTTGAGTCTCCGTATTGACCTCTTGCAAATAAAGATAAAGATCGTTGTCCGTTTTGACCTCTACTCCAGCCCCCAAAAATCTTCACCCCTGCATTAAACTCAGAAAAATTATCAGTTCCGTTTTCATGAAAAGAAAAATGAATTGGACGTTCCCAATCTTCCCAAAAATTTGCGCCAAAATAAGGTTGATTTGTGTCATAGGTTCCGTCTGGTCCAAAAACATAAATTCCAGTATCTTCATCAAAGAAATTATCTGGTGCTGTAGCTAATAACATCAAATCTATTTCATGATTTGAATTGAAAATATATGATTTTGTAAATATTGGGGAAGGAAAATAATTGGCTAAAAAAATCCTTGCTCGTACACTTGTGTTTGCTGAGATTTCTATAGGTTGTGTATAGATTGGTGAAGATTCAGTTGGTTCTTCTCCTCCAAGAGCATAATGAATAACTTCTCCAGAACTATTTCCAGATAATGTTAAGTTAAAAGAGCCATCAACTGCCCCTGACTCTTGTGAAAAATTAACCTCACTTTGAACTGCACCTAAAAATTCGGTGCTTGAATTTTCATAACCCGGAGTAGTTTCCAGATAGCTTACAAGATTTCCAGAGCTTATAGATATTCCTACTGAGGTGTTGGGTGGTAAGTTTTCTGCTGTTAATTCATCAATTAAATTTTCAGTTGCATCCGAAAGAAGCAAGGTTTCAGTATCCGAGGATATTTTAAAATTGGTATGAAGATTGGTTATTAAGTTTAAGACGTCAGGTGGAGTAACTCCAGAAGTATTTGGTTCGGTAAAAACTGCGGATAAGAAGGGTATTATGGTAAGGTCTGAAGAATTTGAAGAAACATTATGAGCTTGTATTGTTAAAATATTTTCACCTGAATTTAAAATTGAACTAAAATCTGTTATCAAAAATCTTTCTGGTATTCCTCCTAAATATAATTGAGCTTCATGATCTTGAATTGTTCCTGAATTAAATGGTGGAGGCACTCCATTTATATTGGCACGAGCAACTTCTATACCATTAATGTAGGCAACAAAACCATCATCATAATCTAGGTCTAATATTAACGAAGACACCTCACTTACATCGGTAATTTCAAAAACTTTTCTAAGGTAAACTGACCGTGTTGAATTAGGAAGTACTGTAGCGTCATCACCGTCTCCATAGCCAAAGCCAGAGCTAGATTCTGCCCAAGTAGAATCATCAAAACTAAGAGAATTCCAATTAGAATTGGGTTCAGAACTTGGTGTTAAGTATTTAAATACATCTCCTTGATTTATGAGTGTTCTAGGATAAGCAAGAGTAGATCTGTCTTTTTTAGAAGCCCATACCAGTAGATATTCGTCAGGTGCTAATGTAATGTTTGGAAAAACCCATTTGTCTAATTCATCTAAATCATCGGAGATGAACCATCCATCTATGGAAACATCTTCTGAACCGGGGTTGTGTAATTCAAACCAATCTGGAGTGTCTCCATCTTCATCTGTATATTCTGAATTTGAGGAAACCACCTCATTTATTTTTATAGTCTGTGCACCAATACTAACACAAAAAAAGAAAAATAATAAGCTTAAATACTTCATTAAATTACATACTTATAATTAATTAGTACAAATATAACTAGATTTACTAGGAAACTGAAAACTAATAAAATATTCTAATATTTATTTTATATGCAGTACTTTGTGATTGAAATTGAGATGAGCTTATCTAAATAAATAAGAAATGAAATTAAAAAGAGAGGTTGGGGTTTTAGGACTTAGTGCTAATATTGTTAATATTATTATTGGTGGTGGTATTTTTGTTTTACCAGCAATTGTGGCTGCAAATTTAGGAGCATCAAGTAGTATTGCTTATCTCTTTTGTGGTTTTGTAATGTTACTAGTGATGGCATGCTTTGCTGAATTAGGTAGTGTTTTTACCGGAAGTGGCGGTAGTTACAAGTATATAGCCTCTTCTTTTGGTAAATTTCCAGGATTCCTTACTTCCATACTTATTGTATTGGCCTCTTTCACTGGCGATGCTGCTGTTGCAAATGCTGCTGTTGATATTTTAAGCACTTTTCTACCTGCTTTTAAAAATTTTTGGGTACAATTATTTTTTTTTATTTTACTATTCTTTGGGTTTGGTTACATTAATATTATTGGTCTTAAAAAAGGAGTGGGGTTTGTAAAAATAATTACGCTATTTAAACTGGCTCCTCTTCTATTCATTATTGTTTTTGGATTTATGGAAGTGGAGGTATCGAATCTCTACTGGGAAAATATACCTGGCCCAGCCAAAATTGGGGAAATGTCTTTAATTCTATTTTTTGCTTTTGTAGGTGCAGAAAAAGGATTGTCTTTGAGTGGTGAAGTAAAAAATCCACAAAAAACAATTCCAAAAGCCATATTATTAAGTATTGTTGCAATTCTCATTATATATATTTTAATTCAACTTATTTCTCAAGGTGTATTAGGTAATACACTTGCTAATTATGATAAAAACCCTCTTGCAGAGGTTGCAAATACTGTGTTTGGACCCGTAGGTTTTACCCTCATAACTGTTGGAGCTGCCTTATCTATGATTGGAAGTTTAAGTGGCAAAATCTTGAGTATGCCAAGGGTTATTTTTGCAGCGGCTAAAGACAATGTAATTCCTTTAAAAAAACTTGGTGAAGTTCATAAAAAGTATAGAACTCCTTATCTAGCCATCTCGTTATATGCATGCTTAGGCTTTGTTTTTGCAATTGCTGGGGGGTTTAAAGAACTTGCCATCATTTCCAGTGCATCTACCCTACTTATTTATCTTGGAATATCTTTAGCTACCCTGAAATTAAAAATAGTAAAATTAAAAAACAGATCTAATGGTTTTAAAGTACCTGGGGGTTATAGTATACCAATAGCATCTTCAATTTCTATTGTATGGCTTTTATCTAAATTACCTCAAGATAAAATAATACTATTTACTGGGGTTTTACTAGGATTGAGTCTGCTGTTTTTTACCATTAAATTACTTTCAAAAAAATAAACCTCAATACCCTAAAGAGATGATTTGTAATTTACTAAAACAATAGCCTTCTTATTTATAGGTACTCCAAATTAATAAGATAAACACCTGTAGATATGAGGAATAAAGACAATAAAGTGATAGTGTTCCATTGATCTTTAAAAAATAGCACTCCAAATATGATAGTGAGAATAGGTGTTATTAAACTAATTAATGAGGAAATTAAAGGATTAGTGTACTGTAAGCCCAAGAAACCTGTCCAAATTGCTGAAAATATAATAATAGCCATAAATACTACTGGTTTAACTATTTTTTGAATTTGAGGATAAATCTGATGGAATGATAATGAAGTTTTAAAATAAAAAATAATAAGAACAACAAAGAAAACAACTAATTCTTGAATAGTAACAGATAAAATAGCAGGAACCTCTTGCTTTAAATTATACCAATGCATTAAACTAGAAGCCGCAAAGAAAAAAGACATCATTGTAAACAATATAATATTACGAAATGAAATTTTTTTCTTTACCCCCTCAATTTTTTTTATTTGAAAAATATACAAGGTAAAACCAACTATGATACAAATGGAGGCGATAGCATAATTTTTTAGAAAAATGTTTTCAAAAAAAAATAAATATAAAGAAACAAGAAAAACAATTAATAAATTAAAGACACCAAGCTGAGTTAGACTTCCTTCTTTCAATGCTAAAATCATACTAATTAAACCAAACGCCCCGAAAATAGAAGCCACAATAATTTTTATAGTAACAGCATAAGTAAGCGCTGAAAATATAGTTGGATAAAATAAAAAAATAATTGCTAAACCAATACAACTGGTTAATAGACATCTAAAACCAATGATTAACCATAAATCAAACTTAGAAAGAAGACGCTTCCACAGTAGGTTATTAAAAGCATAAAAAAGACTAGATAATATTAGAAATACCATTGGTAAAATTAAGTTTGAAAATTATGTAAATTAATAAACAAAAAAAAAGATATGAAAAGAAAAAAAAGAGTGTAAAAATTGAATTTCACACTCTTTCCAACATTAGTTATTCATTTTATTTATGAATGGAGAAACATAAATTTAATTTAAGGGGTAGAATTTATATCTCATTCAAAAATATAATAAAGATTTATGTATATTAGTACAAGTTTAGTACAAGATGGAAAAAAAACTGAGAGACATTACCGTAGAAAAAATTGGATTCAAAATAAAAAGCTTAAAAGATAGCAAAAGACTTAGCCAAATTATAGCAAAAGAAAATGACATAGACATCAGCTATAACACGATTAGGAGGTTTTTTGGTATCGTTAAAAATGTACAAGCTAGTAACTTCACATTAGACACCTTATCAAAATTTAATGGTTTTGATAATTATTCTGATTTCATGGTTAATTTCAAATTAAAAAATAAGTGGAGTGAAGAATTTGAAATCTCAAAGATTATCCACAAGAGTAAGGATGATCTACTATTAAAGTATATAGAAGACAACCTCAGTCATACCAGAAGTTTTAACTTAAAATTAATTCAAATAATAAGAGAATTATTACTCATCGGAAATTTTAATCTAATTCGCAGAATTTTTGAACTCAAAAAAATGAATGCTAATAATTTTAATTATGATGATAAAGTACTAATGGGGATGTCTATAGGCTATTTAGTTAGCGTTGTAAACGTAAAAAATAAAATGTTTAACAAATTAATTTTAAACGAGAACTTTCAAGACTTGGTAATTACAATTTTTGTAGATTATGGAAGTTTAAGAACATATTATTCTGATATTATTGAAATAATTCACAAGAAAGGATCAAGGAAAGATGTTCGAGTATTCTGTGAAGGAATATTAAATTTAAACATGTATTTAAATAAAGAAAAAAATGAATCATTTTACATTTTAAAAGAAGAAAATGATTTTCACCCCATATTGAAAAGTAGAATCTTTTCTCAATATTTATTAATGGAAGATTCTAAAATCATTATGAAACTAAAGGATTATTACCAGAAAAATCTAGTAAATGGTTATATACCTATAGAATGTTTATTTGAAATAAATTTTACAAGTATCTTAACTCGAAACTTTGAAGTAATGGAGTGGATTATTAAAAAAATTAAACCTGACACAGATTACACGTTCTTTTACAAATACGAGCATTACAATAATTTTTTATTTATGAAACTCATCTATTATACTAAAATTAATGATTATGAAAAAATTGCTGCAATTGATAAGAATTTAATAATCAAACGATTCCAATCCTATGAAGAAATGGCACTCTTATACCATAATATATGTAAGTATAAATGGAATAAAAACAACAAGCACCTTGATGAATATTTAACAATAGCAAAAAAGGTAAATCCTACATTTTTTACAAAAAAATACTTTTTAAATTATTTTAATTAAGTTTTGTGACCTAGCTTTTTTTTGACTTTTTTAAAAGTGAAAAATAGGAATCACAAGAAGCTACCTAGTTTTTTATATCTTGCCTATTTAAATAAAAATGAGTTGAAAAGAATAGTAATTTCTGTAACAAATGATTTAACAACTGATCAACGTGTTGAAAAAACTTGTGAAGCTTTATCTGAAATTGGATATGATGTAGTTTTAGTGGGTAGAAAACTAAAAACAAGCCTTCCTATTCAAAAACATTATAAAACAGTTCGGTTTCGTTTACTTTTTAATGTGGGCTTTTTATTTTATGCTGAATTCAATATACGTTTATTTATATTTCTACTATTTACAAAAAAAACCATTCTGTTTTCTAATGATCTAGATACACTTTTACCTAATTATTTACTCAGTTTACTTCAACGAAAAACACTAGTTTTTGACAGTCATGAATTGTTCTCAGAAGTTCCAGAATTAGTAACTAAACCTCGGGTGAAAAACTTTTGGTTGTATTTAGAAAAAAAGTTAATTCCAAAATTGAAGAATGTAATTACAGTCAGCAATTCTATTAAAAACCATTATCTGAATTTATATGGAATTTCGGCAACAGTAGTTAGAAATATCCCAAAAATTCAAAGAATTGACCCAAAAGAATTTCCTGTAAATACTAATGAAAAAAAAATTATACTTTATCAAGGTGCTGTAAATATAGGGAGGGGTATTGAGCTTATGATTGACACCATGCCTTTACTTGATGCGTATTTGTTTATTGTAATTGGAGATGGAGATATTTTAAAGGAATTAAAAGAAAAAGTAAACCTTCTAAACTTAAACAATAAAGTTAAATTTCTAGGGAAAAAAACACCAGAGGAACTAAAAAAACTCACTTTAAGTGCCTCCATTGGCATGAGTTTAGAAGAAGATTTAGGATTAAATTACAGGTATGCCCTACCCAATAAAGTATTTGATTATCTACATGCAAATATTCCTGTAATTATCGCTGATTTACCAGAGATGAGAGCACTTATCGAAAAATACTCAATTGGTGAAATACTTCCTGAAAGATCACCTGAAGTTCTAGCTAAGATTCTTCAGCAGATGATTACAAAGAGTTACGCAAAAGAGTTGGCATTGGCTAAAGAAAAACTAAATTGGTCTAAAGAAAAGAAAAGACTAACTTCAATTTTTTTTAAACTTGATTAACAAACTTCATATCGTTTCTTTTGATGTTCCTTTTCCAACAAATTATGGAGGGGTTATTGATGTATTTTACAAATTAAAAGCCTTGCATGAGCAGGGAGTGGA
>Ga0228642_1000295_pt1 | contig 21055 bp, 22 predicted proteins | sample 53DmetaG_FD_190071 | JGI IMG/M metagenome (GOLD analysis project Ga0228642, IMG submission 190071) | Seawater microbial communities from Monterey Bay, California, United States - 53D | ecosystem: Environmental > Aquatic > Marine > Coastal | place: USA: California | collected 2016-09-29
AAAAATAATTTCAATGAATATGGATGATTTTATGGAAGTTGATGGATTTAAAGAAAAACTAGCATCAAAAATATATGAAAATATAAAAAATAAAATTACTACTACAACATTACCAGAATTAATGGCCGCTTCAAATATATTCGGTAGAGGATTCGGAACAAAAAAATTTGAAAGTATATTAAAAATATTACCAAATATTTTATTATCACCAGATAGTCAAAGTGAAAAAATACTAAAAGTAAAACAAATTGATGGTATGGCCGAGAAAACATCAGAAAAGTTTGTAAATAAGATTCCAATATTTATAAAATTTATTAGTGAAGCAAAATTATTAGATAAACTAGAAATAAAAAAGGTAGATGCTAATGATATTGATGAAAAAATAGAAAAACATATTTTGAATGATAAAAAAATAGTAATGTCTGGATTCAGAGATAAAGAATTAATAGAGAAAATAAAAAAAGTAGGTGGTGATTTATCTAACTCGGTTAGCAAAAATACATTTGTAGTTATTGTTAAAAATAAAGATGAAGAAACTGGAAAGATTGATCAAGCAAAAAAATTACAAATTCCAATTATGATTCCAGAAGAATTTATTAGTAAATATTTAGATTAATAAAATAAATAAAATATATTCTTATTATTTTTTATTTATTTTTTAACATTTACAACCAAATACAAGACCATAATTAGTTGTTTTGTTACCAACTAATTTATTTGAAGGTGTTGTTGTATCTGTTAACCCTTGTTTTAAATTATTGGCTTTTAATCTTGATAAATATCTATCATATGAAGCATGTTTAATATCCACACCTTTACCAGCAGGACCCATTGATCCTGGCCTCAACCAAGTAGTTGATGATTTTGTTGAACTGGAATTTCTCCCAGGAACATAACGAGTCTGTTTACCTGGAACAGCTCTATCACTCATTTGATGCCAATTAACTAAACCAAACTGAATTTTGGGTTTGTTGATAGAATTACCTATTACATTCATAGAGCCTAAAGCACTGGTATATTGAGAACTATAAACCCGAACTTGTCTTTGGATTCTTTTCTGTATTATTGTAGTATCTTCTGGTGTACAGTTTCCATCACCACAACCATTACACGCTTTACATTGAACAATACCATAGTTTATTTTTCCAGAACAATTGCACTCAATATCAAGAATACCATCTTTTCTATCAGCTGGAACAAAATTATTTTGCATAAGTATATATATAATTAATATAATTAATATAAATAATAATTATAATGAATTCTCTGCTATAACTTTTTTCAAAATGAATGTAAAAGTTAGCGTCATTTTTCCATTAATATTATTTATAACTACCTGAAGAAAATAAATCTTCAGTATTTTTAACGTCATCCACCATGACCACCACCTTGCCGTTTATTTGGTAATATAGAATGTATTTTTTGCTTGTTAGATTTTTGCATACAAGACATAGAAAAAAATACTTTTTTTTCGCGAGATATACTTATATTATTATTAACTACAGGGTTCATTATATTATTGGATTGATTTAATTGATTATTTCTCTTCATTCTAAAGTTAAGATTCGGCATAGTTATAATATATAAATAGGTTAAAATATTAGTAATAATGTTTTAATATAAAATATATTTTATATTAAAATTGATTAATAATATGATAAAAATATAATAAAACTATAATACTTTACTTTTAATAATGGCTGCAAATATTAAAGACTTACCAAAATTGAAATGTTCAATTTGTGGTAAAGAATATCAAAATGATAATTTATTTGAAAAACATAAATTAATATGTTCGATTAGTCATGATCAACATAATGAAGACAAAATTGGTGTAAAAAATTTATCAAAAATAGTATGCTATTTAGTAAAGTCAAATATAAAATTGGAAGAAGAAATTACAGAACTTAAAAAATGGGCAAACACAAAGAAAAAAAAATTTGCAGTAATAGAATGGTTAAATGAAAACTATACACCTAAAATGAATTTAGAATCATGGATTGAGACTATTATTGTAACAAGAGATCAATTAAATTATTTATTTAAAAATAATTATAATGATGGTGTAGTAAATATTTTAAAAGAATACTTACCATTAAATGAAGAAAATTATATTCCTTTAAAATCATTTGATCAAAAAGATAATACAATTTTTGTATACAAAGGAAATAAATGGGATGTTTACGCACATAGCGATTTTGAAAAATTAATTTCTGGGATATCTAAAAAATTACTTAATGAATTCAAAGTATGGCAAGATGAAAATGAAGACAAATTATATACTGATGAATTTTCAGCAATATATCTACAAAATGTAAAAAAAATTATGGGTGGTAATCATAGCGTTGAACAGCAAAATAATGCAATACATAGAAGTCTATATAAATATTTAAAGATGAATTTAAAAAATATAATTCAGTATGAATTTGCCTATTAATATAATTTTTAACCTCACTTTCTTGATTATCAGAAATAACTTATTGTTAAGAGTAACAAGATAACTCCATATAAAAAATGTAAAAAATATTAAATATAATTTTTTTATGTGTGTATATATATATACATGCCAAATTTTTTACCAACATTAGGTGGGTCAAAAGGTAGAAGTTCCCAGGGTCCATATATTGTAAACATGGTTTTCCAGCATAATACAATAATAAAAACAAATGACTGGTATCATAAACCACATAATAGAGCTAGTTGGTCAAGAAGTACTAATCGTGCTATAGCGAATTATAGAAATAGTAGAATATAATTGATAATAACAAAAAATTGATATTAATAATATTAAAGATATATTATTATTAATATTATTAGACAATTTGATATGGAGAATGTTACAGATAGAGTATCTCAAATGAAAATTATCCAAAAAGAAGGATTAGAACTTTTTGAAAAAAAGAATACAGATTATGGTGATGCGTTTGCAAATTATGGAACTATTGGGGTATTAGTACGAATGGGGGACAAAATTCAAAGACTTCAATCTATTACAAGAAATAATATATCATTAGTGAATAGTGAATCATTAAGAGATACATTAATTGATCTACATAATTATGCCGCAATGGCTATTATGCTTTTAGACGAAAGAAATAAATAAAATTATTTTGTAAAAGCTCCTTTACAAAGCCCAAATATATAACCTTTATGATATGGATATATTTCACGAGATGTTTCAGAATATAATCCAATAAAAATTATAGATAAAAGAAAATATTTTAAAAAAACATCCAATTTTTTTTTACTTGAAAGATTATAATTAAAATAATAACATAAATACCATCCAATAAAAAATGCTATAACGTCACCTAAATGATTAGTAAAAGATTCTAGTTGTTTATTATTATTATCATAATTATGTTCATTTATTTCAACGATTAGATGTATACCATTAGAAATAATAAACGAATACAGTGGTATATTTGAAAAAATAACAAGTTTACATATAAATCCAAAAAAAAAATGTGAAAAAGTGTATGAATCTATAATATGAAAACCCATATTATATATGTAGAAATAAATATTATATAAAAAATATTCACATTTTAATATAAATGAATTCTCTAGACTTAGATATTTCAAAATATTCAAATAAAGAATTAAAAGAAATTTTTAGTATCGGAGATCGAGCTTCATTAGATGATATAAATGCTAATATTTCAAATTATAAAACAAATATTTTAAATGGTTATAATGTTGATGAAACTAAAAAAGAAGCATTAATAATTTTTTTAAACAAAGCTTTAGAAAACTTAATAAACGATAAAAAGAAAAATGATGAATCTCAAAATAATATAGATAAAAGTACTGAAGGAACATTCTCTCAACCATATAATGCTTTAATGGAAGTTTCAGGATCACACTCGATAATAAAAGATCATAATAGAATTGCTGGGTTAAAAGCAAAATTATTTCAAGGTAGAGTTGTAGATTCCGGAGAATATCCACCAGGATATATTAACCCAATTAATATAAAAACTATAAAACAAGCTATAAATATTGATACTCGGTTTAGACCAAAATATTTTAATACTACAAGTAGCGATTTTATTGTTAATCTTCCAGAAAAATTTACAAAAGTAGTAAGTATGAGATTAGCATCATTAGAAATGCCTACAACAGTTTATGCTATCAGCGAATTTAGAGACAATACAACTTTTACAGTTGATGCTATATTTAATCCACTCGCAACCTGGGGTTATGGAAGACAATGTAACGATATTATAAATTGTAGTAATATTAGTACTAGCAAGTGGGAGTCAACAACAGAAATAAACCCATGGGCAAGAGCACAACATAAAATGATAAATTCATTCTATAATATGCTATCTACTATCGAAAGAATATATGAAAATGATCCAGATTATAGTAGTGGACCTAGTCAACATATTGAACTATCGACACCGTCATCATACACTAACGGGTTAGTAGCGCCGTATACAGAAGTTTCTTTTGATGGAGGTTGGCCAAATCAAGACTCGCAAGAAGAATATTTTTTCTTTGCTAATTGTAAGACACCAATTCAGCAAGCCTCATCTGCACGTGAATGGATAGAAAAGTATGCAAAAACATTTACATCACGTTATGAACCGACGAGTGGCATGATGCCCAATAACGTTAATAAACAAATAACAAAATTTTTTTGTGATGATACTAATAATAAATTTATATATAAATATTTACGACCAGGAATAAATAAAGATAATATATTTTTAAAAACTACCAATAAACCGTGTTCTAGTGATAGTTCAAAATACCCAACAACAAAAGAATTAGTAGCATATTTTAGAGAAAATGAACATACAATATATAGTGATACTCCTAATCCAGTATTTTTCTTTCCTTGGAAAATAAATGGTTTAGTAGTAAAGTTACCACCTGGAAATTATTCTAGTCGAGTTGATAGAAAAAATCATACCGGCTGTATTGAAGATACAATAAATTCAGAATTATATAATGTCGGTTTAGATCCTGAATTTACTATATGTTTTAGCGTAAACCCAATAGATGGGCATAGTATTTTTTCACGCCCATCATCAAAACGAGAATATATAATTCCACAAACTGAACAATCAAATAATCAACCATCGTTAGTAACTGATAAAAAATGTTTAGTTCCAGCACCGTATGAAAATATGTCAGGGTTACAAATTTTAAAACCGCAAATACCATTAATTCCTAATGTAGGCTATGATATATCACATGGTACAAATAAAAATTTTTTGTTTGAGGACATCAAAGATTACTCCTGCCCAGAAAGAAAAATAAAAAGTGATATATCAACATCAGAATACTATACATGGAATTTAGGTGTTCCAGATTCATGCCATTCACAAGGAATACCATTAATTTCATCATTTAAAATAAGATTTAATGTAGACGTTGATGGTAAAGAAGATTTACAACAGCCAATGCCATTAAAATTGGGTTGGCAACTTGGTTTTAGATTGGGGACATATGGTTTAAATGAAATTGCAATTTCAGAAGGGATCTGTCTAATAACAGGACCTAGATATATATATTTCTGCGTGAACGAATTTAGTAATGCTGCAAACAATTATTTTAAAGCTGCATTTTCAGAGTCAATATTATCACCGCATATATTAGGAAGAATTAATTATGCAAAACTAGAACAAGATGCTGGAGTATTCAGGCTTGGTGAAGATGATGATTATAATACGTCATTAAATAGAACAAGAGAATATTTCGGACCAATTGAAATTCAAAAATTACATTTTCAAATACTAGATGAATATGGTAGAGTAGTAAGATTCAATAATATGGATTGGTCTTGCGCATTAATGTTTGATATTTTATATGATTAGTTTACATATTTGAACATTTATACCTTTGGATTTTTCCAAGATGTAAAATATATATTAGTTAAATTTGTTATAATATTCTAGAACTTTTTTATTAACTTTAATTTTAAGTGGATTAAATCCTTTTAAAAATAAACCATCTAATGACGTAATTCTAGATAGAGCAACATATGTCTGTCCACATTCAAAAATACTATTTCCAACATCAATCATAGCAACATCTAATGTAACCCCTTGCGATTTATGAATAGTAATCGCCCATGCATATATTAGTGGTATTTGTAAAACACCAGTAGATTTAATTTTTTCACTAACCCATGTATGTTTTGCAATTACTCTTGTAGTTCCATTTGTAAATTTTACTTTTGGTAAATTTCCAACAAATTCAATGACTGTGCCTTGACTACCATTAACAATTGGAAACTCACTATCCATATCTATATTAGCTACACACATAACAATTGTTCCAATTTTAAGTGAAAGATTTTTTTCAGCCATAATATTATTAGTCAAATAATTAATTTCATAATCTTTATCAATTTCGCTGAATAAATCATCTTTATCTGTTAATTTTTTATTCGATTCTATTTTATAAGATTTCTCTTCACCATCTAATTTATTATATTCTATCTTATTAATATTATCAACATCCGAGCGTCTGGGAAATAAAATTGTGGGTTTAATAATATTATCATATTTTTTATTGACCTGTTTATTTAATAATTCGCATGTAGAGCGATGTAATCTACCAATACGAATCTCATTTAAGATTTTAGAATATTGATTATCATTTTTTTGGCGAAATATTGTTTTCAAAAAACATGGCGTTTTAAATGTTTCATCCCATAATTCATTTTCAAAACAAAACATATTTGATTCAATATCATCAATGTTATTCGATACTGGCGGCAGTTGATAAAAATCTCCTGAAAATATCAATTGTATTCCTCCAAATGGAATATTTGGTTTTTTTTTTATAATTCTAGCAATTTTATCTAAAATTATAAATAATTTTAGTGATAACATACTAATTTCATCTATAATTAAAATTTCTACCTTTTTCCAATTTGAACGCTTACTTCTAGAATTTGTAACTTGAAACACAATATCGTCGATATTTCCATTAGCCAAACCAATACCAGACCATGAATGTATAGTTTTCGCTGAACAATTAAGCAAAATAGCAGCACATCCAGTCATAGCGCATACTTGGTATTCTTTTATATTTTTTTTTGCATGATCAACAATTAATCTTATTAAATATGTCTTACCACAGCCACCTGGCCCAGTAATAAATATATTTTCACTATTAATATATTTATTATATACTTCAAGTTGTTCAATTGAAAGATTTTCCATTTTTCATTAATAATATATTAATTATTAATAATATTACATCAATTTTATATTATAATTATACTGGTATGTCATTTTGTCTCAATAATGAAGATATTGGATTAAAATTAAATGTCCGAGGATAAAAAAATGATTGAAGTATTTCTTTTTCTATTAGATTATTAAAATCATATGTACAAGCACTTTTATTATCCCATCTAATAAATTTTTTAGAAATACATATATTATTATCATTATTTTTATATGGATACTGTGTTCCATTGCATGGTGTACATGATTTAGAAGCTGAATTAGTATAAAATACTCCTGGATTATTTGACTCTACAGTAGGTATTGGCCAAGTTATATAATTTAAATTATTACTAATTCCAGTAAAGTTATCCCATGTATTTGCTGATTTATTTATAGTAAATGTTGGTCCGGCAAAACTAATTTCTGTATCGGGATTATTATCCTTTAAACATAGATTCGCGCCCATATTATACGAGTTCTCTTGCTCGATACAATTTATATTTAAATTCATATTTGAATATGTAGCTTCCCACATTTCTTTATTTGTAAATATATATTCACATAAACTTTTTCTGGCATTCTCTGATAATAATGATTTAACTAATTCAGAAGAAATACATTCTCCATCAATAATATAATTAATTTCTCCACTATCAAATCTTGGATCAGTTACTATATTTTCCAATCGTTTGCAATTAATTTTACAAAATCGTTTACCTTTACTTATTTGATACATTAATTTATAATTATCATTATTAAATCCCCCTACTGCTGCTAGACAACCAGAATCATTGATAAAAACAGGAGCTTTATATTTACTACCATTTTTCTTAATAGGTACAGTACCTTCACCTTGAAACATGCCATTTTTTTCAGATTTTATTTTCCAATAATTGTTAGCAAAATACGTATATAATGATTCTGATTTTTTTATATCAGTTTTTTCACTAGCATTTTTAACATCAACTGGTCCATTAGAAAAACATTTAGAAGCCGGAAACGGCATTATATATTAATAATGATAATAATAATATGATATTTATTTAATAATTGATATCAATATATATAGGGCAGTGATCTGAACCTAAAATATCAATTAATGTGTCGCACGATGAAACAGTTGAAATAATATTTTCAGGTAGAATAAAATAGTCAATTCTCCAGCCGTTATTGTTGCTTCTTTCAGTTTTTAAGAAATTTGACCAATATGTATATTTTATGATATTTGGATTCATAAATCTGAAAATATCAATATAATTACAGTTTACTAAATGAGATTCAAAATTTTCTCGTTCTTTGTCTAAAAATCCCGCTATTTTATTTTTTTTAAGTTTCGGTTTAACAATGTCAATATCATTATGGGCAACATTAAAATCACCACAAATAATAGTTGGTTTAATGGTATTCAATTTTTGAAAATATATTCTAAATTTACAGTCCCATTCATTTCTATAATTAAATCGGATAGAATCTAAAGCTTGGGAATTTGGAGTATAAACATTAATAATAATAAAAGAATCAAATTCTAGAATTACAGTTCGCCCTTCCAAATCAAAATCAGGTGAATCAATTTGTTTAATTGGTTTAATTTTAGACCATATACTAGTTCCACTAAAACCTTTGCGTTGAGTTATGCCCTGGCTAGAGTTCCAATAACGATGTGGGAATAAATCAGTAATATTACTATTCAATGCAACTTGTTTTTCTTCAGCTTTAGTTTCTTGAATACATAAAATATCAATATCGTATTTTGAAAGTAAATTATCAATATGACCATTCTTTAGTCTTGCTCTTATTCCAGCGACATTCCATGAGACCAGTTTCATTATAAAACTTTTGACAATAAAAAACATTTTTTATTGTTTTTTATTTTCAATTTTTTATTTTATAGTTTATACTGTGAATATTGTGTGAATATTATGTGAATATTATGTGAATATTATCTATCTATAGTAAATTACTGTGTGAATCGAGGACGAAGGCGACGCATCCATAGATCACGAGGAGTATAATTATGCTTTTTCGCATTATCTTCATCGGAGTAATAATCTTCATGATCATTATCAACGTTTTCATCTTTAACCATAACATTTTCAGTAATATCATTAGTATTTGTTGGTGTATTATTATACACATGATTTTCGGTTTTATAATTGTTATTAACTTTAAGAGCTGCAAGATCATTGCAGATGCAATTAATGTTAACATCATGTAGGCGTGTCATCCAAGCAATATTTTTGTTTTGCACTTCCATATGTGAAAGTGATTCTGAAAGATTTTTAATAATATTATGTAGATTGGCAATTTCACTTTTAAGAGTGTCAATCTCTTCAGTAGGCTTAACAAGAACAGGGTTCTTGTTTGGTAGAAGAATCCAATATTTTGGATCATCGTAAACTACTCGCGCTTCCATGTCAGCAGAAATCATTTTAGTTTGAATATTTTCTACAAGTTTAGTTTCATTCCATTTTTCCATATGAATGAAAGCCATACTAGTAGTTACATCAAGACCGCGACATACAAGATCTACACGCTTAACGATACCGATTCCGAGATTATCAAAAGCAGAAATAATTTCGTCTTCGGAAGAATGAATATACGGAATATAGATTGAAAGTTCTTGATTAATAATAAGAGTGTTTTCTTTGTCATTGGAGGAATCGTTGCTAATATCAGTCATCATTATTTTTGCTTGGTTACGCGGTATTATTGAGTACATTTATATTATAAATAAAAGGTAGAATCAATTTTTTTTTGAATATAAATAAATAATATAAAAATAACTTAAAATAACGCACTTAAAAAAAAGCACTTAAATCGGTCATAAATAATAATGTAATATAAATAATTATATATATTATATTGATAACAATATTATAGAATAATATTGTACTATATAAAGATAAAAATATGATAAAGTATAGCGGAAAAAAAATGGGAGCGGGAATAGTTCCTGTAGCATTAATGAAAGGATCGTTGCTATTTTTATTTGGAAAAGAAAAATCTGATGGACGTTGGGGAGAATTTGGAGGAAGTGCAATGCCTAATGAAGATAAATTTACTACTGCTATAAGAGAAGGTTATGAAGAGTTAGATGGTTTTTATGGTAGTGAGTATCAGTTAAAAAAAAAAGTAGTTCAAAATTTAATATTAAGTATAGCTGATCTAGAAGGTCGACATGAATCATTTATATTTAAAACTGATTATGATGAAAATCTTCCATTATATTTTAATAATCACCATAAATTTATAAAAAAACATATACCAAAGGGTTTCTATGATGAGAATAATGGATATTTTGAAAAATCAGAAATACGATGGTTTACAAAAGATGATTTAGTAAAAAATAAAAAATATTTTAGAACGTTTTATAAACCAAATATTGATTATATAATAAATGAATATGATTATTTATTAACAAAATCGAATGAATTTTAATAGTAATTTAAACATATAATTATATATATAGTTACCGATAATGATAAAGCAACAAAAATTTAATGATCAAGATCAAGTTTTTGAGTCTACTCAAGAAAAAAAAGAATTGTATGGTGAAGTATTCACACCATATATTTTAATAGAAATGATGTTAAATTCAATACCAATAAAACATTTTACAAATAAAAATAATATATGGTTGGATATAGGAGCTGGAACTGGCTATTATTCAATTTATTTATATTATAAATTATTCGAAAACTTAAAAAAATCTTTTTTTTCAGAAGAAGAGTGTAAAAAGCATATAATAAAGAATATGTTATATATGGTTGAAATACAGGAAACAAACGTTATGAAATTAAGAAAATTATTTGGAGAAGATGCTAATATAATTTTTGATGATTATTTAAATTATTCGCCAAAATTTAAACCTGATTTTATAATTGGCAATCCACCATTTAATGGGTGTGGTATAAAAAAAGTACCTACTAACACTAATTTAAATAAAAAATTGGATGGAAAAACTATATGGACCGATTTTATAAAAAAAAGTGTGACTCTATTAAAAGAAAATACGGGAATTTTATGTGTTATAATACCATCAATATGGATGAAACCAGATAAGGAAAATATGTACAATTTTTTAACACAATATCAATTAACTAATATACATTGTTTTTCAAATACAGAAACAAATAAAATATTTAAAGGGAATGGACAAACTCCATGTTGTTATTTTTCTCTACAAAAGAAAAAATCTAACCAAACAATAACGATATATGACAAGTCTATTAGTAAATATATTGAACTTAAAATTACCGGACAAAAACCAATACCCGTATTTGCACAATCTGTAATAAAAAAAATGCAAAAATACTTATACGTTGGAACTATTCCAATAATAAAAACTAATATGCCATCATCAAAAACTAATTTCTCTCTTCAAAAGACAAAATGGTTTCCGCATTCTAATATATCTTCATGTATTTTAAATAATAATAAATGTGAACTAGTTATTAATTATAGTAATTTTCAATGTAGTTATGCAAATAGTCCAAAATTAATATTAGCTCATAAAATGTACGGATTTCCATATTTAGATGAAAAAGGGGAATATGGCATATCAAATAGAGATAATTACGTAATTTTAGCAGATGACATACATACTATAGACAAACTTAAAATAATACAAAAGTTTTTATCAACAAAAACTTCGTTGTTTTTGTTTGAAGGGACAAGATACAGAATGAAATATTTGGAAAAATATATTTTTGAATTAATCCCCAATATAATTTTCTTACCTAATTTTCCACAAGTTATAAATGATGACACGATTGCAGAATTTTTTAATTTTGATGACAGAGAGAAAAAAGCAATAGACATTTTTCATAAAAACGAATATCATTTCTTTGTATAATTTTTAAGTTATTTTTTTATAAAAGTTATTAAAAGAATATAAAGAGTAAAAAGAAAATTGTGGTAATTTACACATATAATTTGTGTTTTTTATATCATATATTATATATAATATATGAAAAATTTAAAACTAATAGTTATAACATCACTACTATTATTATTTCTTGATGCATTTTATATTTCTGCAGTTTCAAACACATTTTCTAATCTTATTAAAGAAATACAGAATGATAAACTAATTTTTAATTTGTTAGGGGCTATTATTGCATATTTATTTTTAATTATTGGTATATTGTATTTTATAATTATACCAAAAAAATCACATATTGACGCATTCGTTTTAGGTCTCGTAATATATGGAGTATATGAAGGAACAAATTATGCTATTCTCAAAAAATGGCCATTAAAAATTGTTATAATGGATACACTATGGGGCGGTATATTATTCGCATTAACTTCTTTTTTTGTTAACAGTTTAAATATACATTAAAATTGATTTTATAAAACATTGATTTTGTATTTTGTATTTTGTATTTTAATCAATGTTTTATATTTGTGTAACCAGATTCAATATTGAAACCTGGAGAGAAAATAATAATTGGAAAGTTAGCAATAATTATTCGGGATGCATTTATAATACACCAGTATATATAAAAAATATTATACCTTTAGAAATGCCAGTTTATATTATTGAAATGAATAATGATACTAATGAAATTATGGGAATCGGCAAAATATACAATAAAGTATATACAGATAAGAAATACAATATTTATAATGATAAAAACTATAATAGATATACTTATAGAGGTAATCAGTATCTCTCTAGAGAGAAAATAATTAATGAAAAAAATGAAATTAAATTAGTTCATGCAATAGAAAAATCTATTTTTAAAGGTAAAGGTCATCTAAAACGTGGTCACGGTATTAGTATGGTAAGTATTCTTGTCTATATGAAGTTTAGTAGATACATAAATGATTTATTTTATACAGGATCCTTACTAGATCCAGCCTCGTGATTATTATTCCCATATTTTATTTCGATATTTTCTTTGTAATCAGATAGTTTGAATAACTTATTTGATAGTTCCCAAGTATCACTAATTTGTATTACTTTATTATTGTAAGTTGCGCTGATTTTTTTTAACTCATTATTGCAGTATAATATAAGGGCCTTATAATTGTTTATACTATTATTTGCAATGGAAACAAATTCATTTACATTTTTATTTTTTGATCCATTAATCTCATTAAACATTTCAATACCAACAATACTTATCAATTCATAAATATGCAATAGTTCACTATATTTTTTTCGCAAATTATCATGTTTATATATTTGTGTAGCCATTTCTTGTTTTGTTTTTATATTCAAAATATAATTGATCCGAATATCTTGATGATCTTCATATTTTCTTACATTTTCTCTCATAGTGACAAGTGAAACATGTGTTATATGGGCCACCACTCTATGAATTTTAAATAGTCCAACACCCATACTATTCAAAGTTAGATTACTAGTTAATCTTCTTAATTCAAACATCCCAATTAATCCACCACATAATATGTCACCTGGATTTCTCGGTGCAATACCTATATTGTTGTTTTTCATATGCTGGTAAAAGTGTGGATTATGGACAACCCCATTATCGATTTTACCGGTTTTCCAACTAAAAGCGACTTTACATTCGGGACACCACATTTGATCGCAGCCACTGATTTTAAAGATCCTTACAGCACATGTCGGACATGATTTTGTTTCTTTCTTTATCATCAACGCACTGTCAATACATTCTTGTTTACAAACATGTGCATCATGTTTTGTATAGCCTATGATATCGTGACAATCATGACAAGTATATAGATTGCACAGATCGCACTTATATTGAGTTGATAAAAATCCTCTACAATCATTATTTGGACAAGCCATAATAAATTTCTTTCTTTCAGTAGTGTTATTTTTTATCTGTACAATTGTTTTAATATAATTACTCTTCTCATTATTCAATTTAATTAGTTCTTTTTTCAATTCACTCATCTTTTCATTAACACTTTTAATTTTTTTTTCTTCTTCTTTGATCAATTTATATTTTTCAGCAGCATTCATAGTTTCTGGAAGTTTGCTTATCTCTCTATCAACTAACAATTGCTTTCGATGCTTCTTATAATCATTATCATAAAATGCACGATTTAAATTCTTAATCAAGAAGTTTTGATCCCACACTTTCTTACAATTCATACAATTTGGATCATTAGTCGTTCCAAGTAAATATGTTCTTATACATCCTTTGCAAGCGCTGTATTTACAATCTGTAAAACAACACACCACCTCCTTTCTGGTAGTTTTATTGTAATCTTCGCAGCAAATTTGACAAGACATTTTAATTAGTATTTTATTTATTTATGTTATTATTTTTTTGAATTTTTTTTCAATTTTTTTTTCATTTTCACTCATTATTATTTTAATTAATTACTTAATAATAAAATAATAAAATAAAATAATAATGAGTGAAAATGAAATTGATATGAATATAGATAATTATTCTATAGAAGATTTATATGATATTTTAGAATTAAATATTGAAGCGACTGGAAATGAGATAAAAAATAAAACAGATATAATTATACAAAAATTCATTACAAAAAATAAAATAAATGAAGTGGATTTTTTTTTAAAAATTCGAAATAAATTATTAGAGAGAATAGGAGAAGAAACTGATGATAATAAATATAATCGTGATGTGCAAAGAGAATACTGGTTTCAAAATGAATATAGTGGAAATGAACCAGGTGTTAGAGATGTTAAAAATTCAGTAAATGTTTACGATAGCGATACACACCCCATATTAAATCGTAAATATCTAAAACCTAGAGGACCAGTTAGTCAAGATCAAATGAACCCTACTTATCAAAATACATTTAGTAGAATTGTCACTATTGACAGTCAATATCGTCCAAATGTTATTCCTCATAACGATGATCCAAATAGTACAACTAGTTCAACTAATTATACCATTGATTTAACAGATAAATTAAGTAATGTAACAAAAATAGAATTATATTCTGTTAATATTCCCGATTCTTGGTATGCATTTGACAGTTATCTAGGAAATACTTGTTTTTGGATTGAAGAAATTTGTGACGATATATGTTCTAACAACGCAATCCATAGAGTAAATATTCCATCTGGTAATTATGATAAAAAATCACTATGTGATACTATTAATAATGCTATGAGAAATATCCCCCTTAACAATACTACTGTTACTCCTGTATCCAAACAATACAATAAATTAGGTTATAAATATATTGAACCAGGTATAAGTAATTCCATCTTACCAGATACATATCACAATACAATGTCCCCCCCAATACAATTATGTAACTATCCAACCACCAGTTCAAGTGACGATGGTTATAATAATGGAGGATCTTTAGAAATAGGGATTTCACCAGATTTGATCACTAATGAAAATAGTAACATATTAGCATTTAAAAATTTCAACCCAAATCTATCATTTAAAATAATATTTTTTTTTGGAAATGATGTTAATAAATATGATAATAATATTAATAGCTGTTTAAATAGTATTCCTTGTGCTTCAAATTTAAAATATAATCAAAATTTAGGCTGGTTATTAGGATATAGACCAACAAATTCTTATGTTAATAATAAAGATGGAGCATATATTAAAAATTTAGGAGAAATTAGTATTACAATCCCAAAATCGGGTCAAGTCCCTCCAATAAATATTAATAATAATTATGATAATTTAACAAATACTGGATATAAGCAAAATTATTTTTCAATTTTAGGGATTCCATTAAAAATGGAGTATACTCCAGAAGAATTTTCATATGTTAAAGCAAATGGACCGGTCAATACTGAAGGATCCCAATATTTCTTATTAGTTTTAGATGATTTTAATCAAAGTAGAATTAATGGTGGCGCAGTTAGTATTGCTCCAAAAGCTAATAAATTATCATTGCCAGAATATGCTAATAAAACAAATAACCCAGATTTTGAATGTGTAAAAAATACTAATTCGGGGAAATTTTCAGTTCCGGGCAAAATTCCATATTTAAAAAGTAGTGTTCCCAGACAGTTAACGCAAGCTCAACTATATACAGTAAATGAAATAAAGTTAAATAGAAAAGAAGGTGATGATAGAGTAATTAGTCCAAATAATTCTAATGTTCTTGGATTTATTCCAAATCCAAAGAATAGAAATCAACTTTTAATTGGAGAAGCCAGCGCAGCACCAAAAATAAATAAAAGAATATATTTTGGTCCAGTTAATATTGAAAGATTAAAAGTAATTTTAATTGATGATAAAGGTAATACAGTAAATTTACATAGTACAGATTGGTCATTTTCACTATTAGCTACACAACTATATCAATATTAAATAAAATAATCTTTTAGGAAAGATTATCATATTTATATTTTCTTTATATAACTTATAAATGGGATATAATTACAGAGCTGTAAGTGGTTCAACTAAAATTTCTGCACGCAATCAAGGTGGTGGTGATAAATTAGCTGGTTTAGTTTCTACTACAAATATCAGTAGATGGACTGCTGTTGCATACAAAAATAGAAATGTTCTTTGTGGTTGCAATCGCGATGTTATTTTCTGCGTTAATCAACTTGGTGGTGTTGGAGCTGGTGGCATCCCAGGAAGATCATACATGTTTGCTCCAGGAGCCGGAGGTGTAAGAAAAACAGAACAGTGTGGCAAAAAATACATTAAACCACCGGAAAATACAAGCAACCGATTTTATGGATTCTCATCGGTTCCTATTAGATCATTAGCCTAGACTACAATATAATATTTATTATTAATTTATGATAACTTTTTTATAAAAAGTTATTATAATGACAAACAAAAGATTATTACAACTTTACGGTTACAATAATGATAATCAATTTAAGACTACATTTAATAAAAAAATGTCTGGTGGTAATATTCAAAATGGACCTCCTTGGAGTAGTAGTAATAGAGGTTCGCAAACCGTAAGACGTCCAGGAATTACTGTTAATGCCGCAAAATCAATTGGTACAAAAAATTATCCAATTTTCATTTATAGTAGTATAATTTCTGGTATTGGTCCACATTCAATAGGTGCAGAAACTAGATAAAAAATATTATATAATTATATTTAGTTATTATTAATTATAATTTAGTGTGCAAATTTATTAACAACTTACATAATTGAGTTTAATAACTTTACCATCGTTATCTCTTTCTACGGAAGAACATAGAGTTCTAATATGACCAATGTCATAACCAGGCATATTCATTAAATCATCTACAATTTTATTAGTTCCATAATATGGATGGTTTAAAATTTTATTATTCTTATAGTTATGCGCTAGTGTAATACAATAAACATCATTAATTTTTACAATATGATCATTTTCTAGAAGAATAGAGAATACACTTTTACATTCACACCGTTTAATAACTCCAACATCTTCTGGATATTTCCATCCATCATTAGTTAGTATCGGATGCCATGGGGTAATTTTTAGTCCACAATCAAATGATACTAAATCAGCATAATTTTCAGGAAATACGGTTTCAAGAACACATTTTACAACTGAAGAACCTTTAGTATTTGTATCAAATGTATCTTTAATTGTTAAAACAACATCATTTTTTTTTAATGTCTTAATTGGTTTAATTGTTCCATCAACTAATGTTATTAGACTATCTCCATGAAAACATGGAGCTGATTGAGAATTATATGCGGCTAATGACGATGTTCGCATTGGCTGAATTGAATGAATCCCGCCAGCATATCTATTAACAAAACTAGATGGTTCAGGCGGTGGTAGATTATCAAAAATATCACTACTATAATCTACAATTTCATTAAACTTTTTACCTCCAAATGTATAACAAGCTGTATCTTTAAAATTTGGTTTAATTTGATAATTTAAGGCTAATGATAGCTGGTCTAAATAAAATTCACCCCATTTGTTGTAATAACTTACATTTCTACCATTATATAATGTCATATGTTGAGGTTCATTTGAAAGTGCTAGATATACTTGATCATTAATTGATGTTAAAATATTTTGTGACATTGCATCATTCAAATCATTATCATAATTTGATACCATTTCTTTATAAAGATAATCAACATTTGGGGAAGATTTTTTTTTATTAATAACACTGCGAATACTTTCAACAACATTAAGTCTAGCAATATGTGGTTTAATTAAATCATCATTTTCAATTTTATTGAAAGTATATGTTGCACTTTTATATCTATTATTTCCAATAGAATACCAATAATAATATTCAATACTAGTTGAATCATCATTAGTATAATTGTCAAAATTAATAATAATATCTCTAGATTGTTCAAATTGAAGATTTCCAATATTAATAATAGTTTCATTATTTACATTAGCGTATTCATAAAGTCCCATCACTGGTTTTTTAGAAATTTTAGTTGATTGTTTTTCTTTAATATGAAGTTTGATATCTTGAGCATATGTAACTTTAATTGTTGCAATAAAGTTAGTAAATACGGTTGCAATCATTCCACCATCTGGAATATGACCCATAGAACCATTACTCAATCTGGCCAGTTCATATAAAAGCTCTCTCTTTAGAGCATATCCAAATCCAAATGTATATATTGGGGTCTTGATATTGAATGATGATTGCTTCTGCTTTAGTTTATCAATCTCCCCGCGCGCAGGAGAAAGATTAGGTACTCCATCAGTTAAAAGCATAATTGCGGTATTTCGAGTTTTGTCAATTCGAGAATCCAGTATACCATAAGCAGTTTCAATAGCCAACCAAATATTAGTTTGACCTCTAGGTGTGATTTTTGAGATCTTTGTTAATACAGTATTAATATTTACACTGGTCATTGGTAGTAAATCAAATACCGTTTCTGTCATATTATCAAATGCAACAATTGATAATCTATCATTTTCATTTAAAGTTTTAGCAACTGTTTTTGCTGCATGATTTACAATATCTTGCTGTGTAAAGCCATCTTCGATATTATTTCCAGTATCATCTTTAGCTTCTACGCGTTCAGACATAGAACCAGATCTATCAATACACATAATTAAATCTACACCAGATAGTATATCATTTTCTTGATCACAATTAAATGTCAATAGTAGTTTATTATTATAATAGCTCATTGCATCAGATTTAATATTTTTTCCAGTTATATTATCATGAACCGATGAAAATAGATTTACTGATGGAATAGTTGGCGATCCATTATTACTTGAGTGATATTTATCACATAAATAACGAATTGCAGCATTGACTTTTAAATCATTATTAGTCATAACTTCATTAGTCATAGGTGATGTTTGTTTTTGACTCAACCATTTAAGAATAGCACATCTTTCATAAGTTTGTCCATCATTACCTTGAACCGGATCAGTCATTATCACCCCGGTAATGGGGCATGTAATAGTATCGATAACATCTTTATCAATTAAACTGGTCATAATAATCGTAATATATTTTTTATATATTATTATATTTTAAAATCAATTTTATAAATATAATAATATATATTATAATTTTTACACTTTTCAGAATTTAGATTGTGTAAATATCAAAAATACTAAAATTTAACTTAAAAAAACGCACTTAAAAAAACGCACCAATTAATACCCAAAAAAATTGATTTAATTTATAGATATTTTTATGATATAAATTAAAACATATATTTTATATCAAATGCATAATGAAAAAGTAATTTTTATTCAAACTGTTCGCGATTATTCTAATATATTAGAAAAAAAATGGGTTTATAACTATTCATACAATAATTATAGTCATTCATTAAATATTAATGATATTATGATTTTTGTATTATTAAAATGTAATGGTCCAAAGATTATACATGCAACTATTGGTGGATTTAAAATGCAAAAAAATAAATTAATTATACATTTTAAGAATATTAATATAGAAGATTATTTAAAATATTTATCTGAAAATATTACTATCAGATATAATAATAAAAATATTAATAGATTAATGATATAATTCAAGTGTATTATGTAAATTATCAATTTAAACAATATTATTATTTTTTTAAATTGATAATTATAATTAAATAAAATTATAATTAAATAAAATTATAATTAAATAAAATTATAATTAAATAAAATTATAATTAAATGTCTAGTAAAAGAATTAATCATGAAATTAATCGATTTAATTTATCTTCAAAATATTGTAGTAAATATCAAGCAATATTATTAGACAATAATATAGACAATAATAAAATTGTTTGTATCCATACAATTAATACTTTATCTTCTCATTCAGAAGTATTATGTGATTTTATATGCCATCAAGATTACCCATTTAAACCATTTAAAATACGTTCACCATTATACGGAGATTATCAAAAACTTCTTGCTAACATAAAAGTGAACAAAAATTATAGTATCACATGGTTACTATCAGTATTTACACAAAAAAATTTATTCAATAAAAATATATGTTTATGTTGCGACTCAATAACGTGTTATCACAATTGGAATCCTAGTATTTTATTTATAGATGGTGTAAATGAGTATTTAAAAAATCTTCAATATTATAAATATTTATCAAATAAAAAAAATCATATTTATCTAGAAAAAATATTTTTACAAACGTTTGGTAATTTTCCAACAGAAATTACAGATTTAATTTTAAATTTTATTATAAATGAGTAACCATTTCAGATAATCTTTTATTTGGAGGAACAAATGGCAAGCAAAGTGAATCTTGAATCTTGAAATTCACAATAACCGCTTCATCACATGATAAGGCCGCATCTACTATTTTTTTCATTTCATTTTTATTTGTACAAATATAATTTTGAATTCCATATGCTTCTCCCAATTTATGAAATTCTGGTGTATAGATAAAATTTGATCCAACCTTTCTATTTTTATAGAACAACTCTTGCCATAAATCTACCATTTTTAATTTTGAATCATTCATAATAAAAATTTTAATTGGTAG
>Ga0228642_1000306_pt1 | contig 20744 bp, 32 predicted proteins | sample 53DmetaG_FD_190071 | JGI IMG/M metagenome (GOLD analysis project Ga0228642, IMG submission 190071) | Seawater microbial communities from Monterey Bay, California, United States - 53D | ecosystem: Environmental > Aquatic > Marine > Coastal | place: USA: California | collected 2016-09-29
TTTAGGATGCTATTTTTAGGATGCTATTTTTAGGATGCTATTTTTAGGATGCTATTTTTAGGATGCTATTTTTAGGATGCTATTTTTAGGATGCTATTTTTAGGATGCTATTTTTAGGATGCTATTTTTAGGATGCTATTTTTAGGATGCTATTTAAGAACAAAAAATAGGAAATAGCTCAACCCTTTTTGGGGAACTCTACCTATATTCCGCATATTCCTATTATTAATAGGACCCAGAACCTGCAGTAGTCTGGGGATTTAACACTGATATTCAGCAGCATGTCCCAATAAAGCCAGAAACTGTAATGTAGCTCTTGAAATATGGTTGATACTTGGTGTCATTCCAGTAATCATTATTATGTTGATGAATTATTGGAACATTCCTAGCCTCTTCTTCTGCTACTATATTGGCAACTCTTGCCTTACAATCGGCAATTCGTTTCTGCTTTTCGCGTTGTGCTGCTTCCTTGGTCCGCTTAGTGATTAACTTGGGACAAATTATATCAGCACCTTGCTTCATCCAGTGTCCTTCTTCCTTGCAGTAGGCGCATAGTGGGGTCTTCTTTGAAGTCTTCTTTGGGGTCTTACCCCTGTTAGATTGGTGAGAAAATTTATTAACGTTCATGACTAAATACTAAGACAGTGTAAATCAATTTTAGGGTCACATCATAGGGGTGGTCACATCATAGGGGTGGTCACATCATAGGGGTCGATATATAGGGTATATAGAGTCGATATATAGGACCAATATGAGGACTATAGGGGGCATTATATTTAATCAATTTTAATTATTATTATAGTTCAAGTATAGTATTTTTATATTATAGTTCAAGTATAATAAACAATATCATAGTTCAAGTATAATAATATTATATCATAGTTCAAGTATAATAGTATTATATCTCATAGTTCCAGTATAATAAACAATATCATAGTTCAAGTATAATAATAATTAAAATTGATTAAATATAATGCCCCCTATAGTCCTCATATTGGTCCTATATATCGACTCTATATACCCTATATATCGACCCCTATGATGTGGTCCCCTAAAATTAACTATAACATATTACTTCCGAGCCAGTAGTAATACTGCGTGTTAGTCGTGATCTCCGAAATTTTTTTAAAGCTGTATAGGATAAATATATAAAATTGATTTTAGGATTAAGAATATGTAGTTGGGAACTAGCTATCATAGTTCTGGGTCTAAAAGATAATGGAAACGATAATGATCCAACAGTTGGAGGAGTTGGAGGAGTTGGAGGAGTTGGATGAGTGTAACCTTTATACTTTTATATATACATATATAAACTTTTATATATACATATATAAACTTTTATATATACATATATAAAAATTAGATCTGCTATTACATTGTAATATGCTCGAGGAAATAGTTATAAAGCTGAGTCTAACACAATTTGTTATTCTTTCGCGTAATTATTTTTTTTTGTCAAAAATATTATGCTCTGTTGTTATACAACTAAAAGTTTGATGGATATAAGTCCCACAACTGGTGATTTTGTGGGTCTGTTTCGTCCCAGAACTCGGCATCTCTTATATCTCCTGTAAATCTCAAACAAGATTGTGTGCCAAACAAGATTGTGTGCCAAACAAGATTGTGTGCCATAAATGCATAATTAATTTATTTAAGAACCTCTTGCTCCTTCAGCTAATATATTATAATCAGCATGAATTTATAAGTATCTTTTTTACTTCCATTCCAGATGTTTTTATTCCTATCATTTTATCATTTTTATATAATATTTTATCTGCAAATCCAGGATAAATTTCCACTCCTAAATTTTCTGCATATTCTGCTAACCATTTGGTTAAACCACCTAAACTTATTATATAATTATTATGATTATTTAGTACAGATGGCAATAAAAAATTAGGAACTTTTAAACTCTTATTATTATTATGTAAATATAAAAAATTATCATTTGATACTTCTGTTGGTTCTGAGCCTAATGCATCTAAATCACATCCAAAAACCTTAGCTTTTTTTTTAAAATAATTATTTTAACTTTTATCTGTAATTTTAAAACATCACCACAAGTTTGTACGCCATCTAAACTTGTTCCTAAATTAAAGATATGATGAAACATATTTGTATATATAATTCAATTTTGAAATAATATAAAAAGTATATATCTTATTTATTTAATAATATAAAATGAAAAAAAATATTTTAAATAAAATTTATCAATATGATAAAAATTTGGATAATTCCTGCTTGTTCATCCATTAATCATTTCTTTAATATTTATTTCTGTCATTTAATAATTTTTAAAATTAATCTTTATATTATAATATTATTTAAAAATATTTATATTTATACTAACTGGCAATTTATTAAATCTATTTAAATTAATTATATTATATAATAATATTATATAATAATATAAATGGTTAATTATAAATCAAAATATTTAAAATATAAACTTAAATATCAAAAAATTAAACAGACTGGTGGTGCCAAATATGTTCCACTTCATTTGCGTAATACTACAAACAGTACTCAATCTATAGAAGAAAAAGAAAAATTAAGAGAAATACTTATTATGGAAGAAATTGAAAAAGATGAAGAAATTGAAAAAGATGAAGAAATAAAGAAAAAAAATTCTATTTTAGAATCTAACGGATTAGAATTAAAAGACTCTAATTTTAATATTGAACAAAATTTAAATGAAAATGTAAATCCTGAATTATTTAATGATACTCTTTTTGTAATATTACCAAATCGAAACGCATATAATCTTGAATATGTAGATTATATGAAAAATTTATTAAATGAAATAAAAATATTATATTTTATATGTACAGTAAAAGATATAAATTTTAGTCAAGATTATTTTACTATTATTAAAAATGGTAGTAATTATGAAATACTTTATTGGAAAGGATCATTTGCGCCTAGGATGATTGATAATCAAATTAAAAATTTTATTGATGAAATTTTAAAAACAGAATTAATTAATTCAGAACAATTCACAATAGAATTTAGAAATGACACTAAAGTTAGAAATTTTATGAAACAAAAATGTGATTCAAATAGGGCTCCTGATGATATAAAATTAGAACTAAAAAATATAGAAATAAATTTAGAAAAAGGAGGTAATATTGTTGGAATACCAAGTGATCATTTAAATAGTAATAAAGTAGCAATTAGTTTAAGTCTAGATTTTGATAATAACACTAATCAAAGTTATGATTGTAAAAAAAAAGAATATATAATTTATTTACATCGTTATATTAGTAGTAAAAAAGGACATTCTGACGAAATTTTATGCTTTATGCCTTATGGTAAAAATAAATCTAAAATTTGGTTTTACTCTCCAGTTTATAATGATGATTTTAATAAAGATGAAGTAGAGTATTTATGGATTCTAAATTATAATATTTTACTAAAGTATTTTAATTTTAATGATATTATATTAATTCCTACCTTTTTTAAAGAGGGAAAAATATCTATTCCACCATATTTTAATAGAACTATATTAAAAAAAGATGATACTTATCATATTATATTTCCTTATGATACAACAAATATAAAAAATGAAATAGATATAATGACACAAAATTGTAAGTTAGATAATATAAATATGAAAATATATAGTTTAGATACAACAAAAACACATACTATGAGTAGTACAGAAGCAATAGGTGGTAATATGCATTGTATGTTTAAGACTATTTAATTTATTAAAACAATATAAAATTAATTTTAATAAAATTTTATTATTCATATTATTTTACACTAATAAAATTGATTTATAATTAATTTAATAATTAGTCAAATGACTAGTAAGACAGTACAACTAATTGAAATGATCCTTGCTAAATATGGTAAGGAAGATGAAATTGAGGAAGTTTTAGAAGAGTTAAAAGTGGCAGAACTTGTAAAGAAAAATTTAAAATTGAAAGTCAAAAAATCTAACAAATCCAATTCACCAAAAAAACCTACCGCATATAATCTATTCTGTTTTAAAGAAGGTTTTGGTAAGACTGGTTTATGGAAAGAAAGTAAATTGAATACAAAAAGTGATAATTACGACGGTGATTATCTGGAAGAAATTAAACAAGAATTTAATGAAAAACAATCTGTAAAACCAGAGAAAAAGAAAAGTGAAACAAAAGGTGCGTCTCCATATAATATGTTTGTTAGTTCTAAAACTGGTTCAGGACTATCCTTTGCTGAGATTAGTGTAGCTTGGGCAAAAAGTAATTTGAATAAAAAAAGTGAATATTTTGATGCAGATACGCTTGAAGCAGAAACTAAAAAATATAATGAAAAAAAATATAGTAAGAAATAATATAATACTTCTAGAAAATATTATATATTTTAATAATCAATTAATTAATTAAAATTTTTTATAGATATTATATATATATGGAACATTACAAATCAAAATATTTAAAATATAAAATGAAATATATTAAATTAAAAGGTGGAGGAGACCTAGCATCTCGTCTATTCGATAGGATGGCAGAGGAAAGCCGAACTGCTCAACGTGCAGATTGGGCCGAATGGTTGACCCAGCCTATATCAATGAATAAAATACCTATCGAAGATTTAAAAGGTACATTAGATGAACTACCAAACCAGGACAAATTAGAATATATGATACTACATACCAACCCACAACACTATGATAGATTTGAGAATTGGACCAACAATTTCAGTCAGTCTAATTTATTATACAAAAGTAATAATAATCCAGATAAACCACTTTTTATTGTTTCATCATTAATAAATGAATTAATAAATGAGGATAATTATAATATTATGTTTAAGGACAATATTATTAAATTATTAGATTATGGTTATAAAAACAATTTATCTGGACGCTGTCTTTTGTGTACTGATAATAATTTTAATATGTATCGTTCTAATGTAAACGGATATATATTAAATACTTTACATATTCATTACTTATATTATATACAAGATATAATTAAATTAAATGACAGAGATAATTTGAATGTTTTTATTGCTTTGGATAGAACTTTATATAGTAATCATTTCCAAATAATATTTATAGAGAATACTCTATCCGAACTGATCAATAGACTGCAAATATATCAGGGAGTTGATCGTTCGAAAATTGAAATACATACTTACATGGGTACACATGGAGAAACTCGTATTACAAGATATAATTAAATTAAATAACATAGAGTTGGATGTTTTTATTGCTTTAGATAGAACTTTATATAGTAATCATTTCCAAATAATATTTATAGAGAATAGTCTATCCGAACTGACCAATACACTGCAAATATATCTAGGGGTTGATCGAAACCAAATTGAAATACATACTTACGTGGATGGAAAAACTACACTTTCCAACAAAGATTTGTGAATAAAAAATTATCTAAATCTACAATTATATAATCTTTTAATAGTTGAATATATATTCATTCATTTACATAAACCAGTTATTATTATCAGTATTCAAATAGTTTCAATTGAGAATCAAATTCGTAACTTGGTATATCTATTGGTTCTGTTTGTGTATACATATTAATCTTAACACAATTTGATCTTGATAAATCTACATATCTTGAACATAAAAAGCGTTCGTGTTCATCTTCTGGTAACCAAATAGAGAATTGAGTTTCAATATTACCAATTTTATCACTATTTTCATCATAGTGAAGTAATACTATTTTTTTAGCACTTCCTGGATTTATAAATCTCCGAATATTAATCGTTTGTAGATTTGGATCAACCAATTTATAACCTCGCAACTCGAGGTCTTCCTTAACATGTTCATATGGAGTTGAAACATTCCACTTAATTTGAGAAGTCATATATAAAAAAATATTTAAAATTAATCAATTTTAGAAGACTAAATTTTTTATTTAAATTTTTTATTTAAATATTATGCATGGTAATAAATAAATTATAAAAAATTGTTGTATATAATCTATTTTTTTATCTTTATTTGCTATGTATTTACTACATTAAATTTTAATTATTAAAATGTATTCTATCCCAAAGCAGCCAATTCTGCTTGCAATTTAGCTTTATGTTTGGCCTTTTCTTTTTCTTTATATGCTGCCATTTCTTCACGATCTATAACTCCATCACCGTTAGTATCAATTCTATTAAATTCATCTTCCTCTGCTACTTTGTCTTCAACTTCCTCTACTACATCTGTTGATTTTTCAGTTTCTTTTTCCGGTTCTTCCGATGTACCAAACAATTCTTCCATTATCTGGGATTTGAAGTCTTCTTCTTGTACCTTTTCTGGTTCTTCTTGTACCTTTTCTGGTTCTTCTTCTACCTTTTCTGGTTCTTCTTCTACCTTTTCTGGTTCTTCTTCTACATCTGTTAAAATTCCCGATTCGTCTCTTACATCCGTTGAAATTTTCTCCTCTTGTACTTTTTCTTGTTTATATTCTTTTTCAATTTTTTTTATATTCGCTTGATAGTCAATCCATGGTTGTGTTATATTAGGCTTATCGCACGAGCGAATATCTACACCTTGGTCCAATTCAGCAGCAACACTGACCCATTCAGTCTGAGTTATAAATTCGCTTCCCCAAAACTCCTTAATTTCATTTCTATTAAGTTTATAACCCTCAATTATTTGCCATATTTTAACCCATTGCTGAAAAGCAGTCCATCTGGTAATTCCAGATTTATTTGGCTTATCAGAAGTCTTATTCGTTCCAGGCTCTTTTGCTGTTTTAATAAGATTCCTGCTAAGAGCCTCATCAATAATTTCTTGGTAATTATCTTCCTTTCCATACTTAAAAAGTATGAAATTGATAATTTGGTTAAGTTTTGATTTACCGAATGTCTTTGAAACAGGCATCACTAAAAATTTTATAAGTGTAAATCAATTTTAATTTATTATAATTTATAATTTTAAATGTATATTCTTATCTTAAAAAATAATTAATTTTATAGTACTGGTAAAGTATTTTTATAGAACATTTAGGTAAAAAGTGTGTAATATTAATTTATCTATAAAGGTCTTTTGGTGGTTCTAAGTTTAATTTCACATAGGAATTTAAAATCTGTTTTTCAATAAAGGGAGCTGCTTCAAATTTAGGGTCATTCCAGTAATAGTCTTGCATATCTTGCATATATTTACTATGATTATTATTTGAAACTTGTAATTGTTTTTTTTGTTTTTCTTGCATATATTTACTATGATTATTATTTGAAACTTGTAATTGTTTTTTTTGTTTTTCTTGCATATATTTACTATGATTATTATTTGAAACTTGTAATTGTTTTTTTTGTTTTTCTTGCATATATTTACTATGATTATTATTTGAAACTTGTGATTGTTTTTCTTGTAGAAATTTTTTATTTGGAAACAAGTTATTCTTAGTTACTGTAGCCCAGGACATAGTTTAAAAAAATGTGTTAGTTAAATCAATTTTACAACCTTACCTTTTTAAAAAAATGTAATACTTTTTAAATTACATCAACCACCAATGGTCAATATTCTAAATATTTAGGGTTTGGACCATTTCTTAAACTTCCTTTTGAATTCTTGGTTAGTATATTTTTAAAGGGAATTAACTATTTTTTTTTTAATATAATCTCTTGGATCATAGTGAGCATATGATAAAGTTAATTCACTTTCCGCTGGAATGTCTTTTATAGCATATAGTGCATACGCTTTTAACTCACAGTTGTGATTTGGTCTATTATCATTAGTAAAACACACAAGATTACGTTTTTCTTTACAATTAATAACTTGCCATTTTCTTTTATTAGAATATGAATATGATAAATCACCATTATATTTATTCTTAAAATCCAACCAACCCATAACCATATCAGGGGTATAATTATATGGAACAATTAAATCTCCTTTCTTCCTATCTATAAGAGTAAATAGTCCATATCTATGTATAGGACTATGTCTTATACATACTTCATAGTCGTCTGGATTATCCATTGGTTTTAATTCTTTTCTAAGTCTAACTTGTTTTTTAGTTTGTTGCATTATATATATAATAATATTAAAAATAATATTAATTAACTTAATTTATATACTTAATTTATATACTTAATTTATATACTTAATTTATATACTTAATTTATATACTTAATTTATATACTTAATTTATATACTTAATTTATATACTTAATTTATATACTTAATTTATATACTTAATTTATATACTTGAAGTTACTTCATTACAAGGTTAAAAAAAATGATTTTCTATTATAAATTTTAATTTTTAATAAATATTTTTAATAATGCTTCATCGACATCGAGGTCAAAAAATAGTTACGCGAAAGCTTATCAAAAAATATATAATATTAACGTATAATGAAAAATTAATGAAAAAATTAGATAGAAAATATTTACAAGAAGATACAAAAAGACTACATAAATTTAAAGAAGTATTTAATATATGGGATATCCAACAAATAGGTTACCTAAATTCAAAAGATTTATACTAAACTTTATATTATATTTTTACTTTATAATAAATTGTATATTATGTTTAATCGTTTTTGTATTTCTTACTTTATTATATGGAATTGTATTATCTTTTTCATTTTTTTTTGATGAATTTGCAATCAACTTTCTTTCATGCTTACAAATACAAGTTTGCTTACTATTTTTATAATTTAATTTTGTAGATACAGTATAAAAATTATCAATATAATTATCTTTATTTTGTACAACAATATACCTTGAATGAACACGTGCAGACCTCATAATAAATATTTTTAATAACAAAAATCAATTTTATAACAAAAAATTTTTTAATTTAATGTAGAAGTTAATTTACATGTGTAATTCCCATATTCCATCAAGACTTATATTCGGATTATTTTCGGTATATTTATCTACAAATTTTTTAGGAACATTACTGCCTTGTTGCATAACATTTGCATTTGGTTTTGCATTTGGTTTTGCATTTGGTTTTGCATTTGGTTTTGCATTTGGTTTTGCATTTGGTTTTGCATTTGGTTTTGCATTTGGTTTTGCATTTATTTTTTGAACATTATTTACTAAATAAATTTCACCATCCACACCTTTCACTCCATTCATTAATGTTGTACCTATTATTTTACAACCATTTTCATAAATAATAGTTTCAGCAGTTTCCAAACTAATATTTAACCCAAATTTATTTCTTGCATGTCTCATGTAATTTTCTGTTGGGATTGCTCTTCGTTGTACAGATGTTAGAGAATAAATATAGTTCATTAAAGCTCCAGCTGGCGAATGGCAATATCCATTAATTGTCCCCGCTATGGTTTCAATATCAATTACATTGTTTGTCATTTTTGTAATACCTGTTTGTACTGCTCTAAAAGAGAAGGAATTAAGTTGTGCTGTGTGCAACTTGCCTTCTTGAGTATTCCAGAAATTTACGATCATATTCATAACTTCCTCGATATTGAACTTACAATTCCATTCTGGGTGGGAAGTCATAACTAAAAATAGTTGTTTCAAAAATCAATTTAATTATGCAATTAATTATGCAATTAATTATGCATATCATGTATATTATACAAATAAAAAATTTAGAATTAGGGTTAAATTTTATTATAATTTTATTAATTTTATTACTACAATCTGCCGTTAATCTCTCCATCTATACGCCACTTATCATAAATTGAGAGTTGTTTTGGTTGTGTTTTATTTTTATTAGTCTTATAGTTATCCTTAATTTTTTTAAAAACTTTCTTAAATTTCTTTAAGCGTAAGTCATCATTAAATAACACAACCATATCTTCTTCAGTGTATTTAATTTGAGGTTGTGCTGTATTTTTTCCATTCCTTAGATTCATATCTAAAAAAATACTCTATATATAATCAATTTAAAGTTAAAAAATATTTTTGTTATTTAGTTTCAGATTAAATTATTAGGGTAAATTAGGGTAAATTTAACTTAAGTTATGGTTGGATTACTGCTACAATCTCCCCAAGTTCCCATAATATTAAATTTGAAAATTCTTCGAATACTACTGTCTCATTACCACAAACAGAGTTTAATGCATTATAACCATGTTCCTTCGCTCTTTGAGTAATTTTTTTCAGGTTTTTCCTATCATTTTTAGAATCTACGCTAAATGCTCTCTCCAACTTGAAACTATTAAGATTTTCAACTGGTACCTCTATAATAGTTTTTCCATTTTCACTATACCCAAGTGCCTCTTCCTTTGATGGTGATAGGTATATTCCGGGACCTAATGTTTGACCAAAATTAACACCTAGTTTGGAAAGGTCAAAACCATTCTCTATTAGTGCTTTATAGGTTGTCACTTTTCCACCCCTATAAAGCATTGTTTGATGAACTGTTTGAGTTGTCATTTGTTGCTAAATTTTTTTATAACAAAATCAATTTAAACTAAAAATCAGCGATGCAGACACCTCAGGTATATACTACACTGTACTGTATGCCGCGATGCTAAACTAAAAAGCAAAAAATTTTTTTATATTCAATATTAACATTTATACTTAATAATTAATTGTCTATTCTGTATCAAAAGCTGCTAAAGCAGCTAATAGTTCCTCCTTTGTCTTTGTTTGTGCAACTGGTTCTTCAACTGGTACTGGTTCTTCAACTGGTACTGGTTCTTCAACTGGTACTGGTTCTTCAACTGGTACTGGTTCTTCAACTGGTACTGGTTCTTCAACTGGTACTGGTTCTTCAACTGGTACTGGTTCTTCATCAATATTCATAACTTTTCTATAAAGTGGTTCTAAATCTGGCTTGTTTTCTATTTGTCTAATGTCTACTCCCTTATTAAGTTCAACCGCAACAGCCTGCCATAGACCTTGCCATTCCTCGCCTTCTACTTCCCAAATCTGCTTTGTTGTCACCTTATCCAATTTATATCCATTGATTACTCCAAAGATTTTGCACCACTTTTGGAAAGCAGTCCACTTTGATTGACCTCTCTTCGTCATCTTCTTCTCACCTAATTGGAAATTCTCACCTTGAGAATTATCTTTAGTGCTCTTTGTTGGCTTAATTAACGTTGAATTACTCTTCTTGTCATGAATATCGCTTGTCATAAGCAATTCATCAATAATTGATTGACGGTCATCCTCATGTCCATACTTTTTAAGTATGAATTCGATGATTTGGTTAGTTTTTGACTTGTGAAATGTAGTTGAAACTTGTGCCATGGCTAAATACTCTTAGTAGCGTAAATCAATTTTATTTGTGTATCGTTACAAATTTTGTTTGCTTATATCGTAGAAGTGCAAAAAATTTTTTAGAGTTATTTTATGTGAATTGTCTTAGGTTTAGGATTTTTTAACTTACTTGATGTCCTCTGGCATATCATAATATACCTGCTCTGTATTCTTGCTTGCCTTAGTCTTCTTCTTGATTGCCTTCTTGCTTGCCTTCTTTGTGTCCCGCTTAAATTTCTTCGCATCCTCTTGCTCTTGTTGCATCTGCTGTTGCTTCTGTTGTTCAACCTCTTGTTGGTGTTCTTCTTGGTCCATCATTTTCTTAAAAACATCAAAGTTATTAGTAGTCTCAATCTCCTTCTTTACTAAAGGAGTTTTCCATACATTTTTAGTCTTTGTGGCTTGTCTCTCAAGTTTCTGCTGCTGCTTCTTCTCCTTCAACTTAGGACAAGTAATCTCTTCAAAGTTCTTAATCCAATGTCCTTCCACCTTACAATAGGCGCACACTGGAGTCTTCGATGAGGTCTTACCCCTGTTAGATTGGTTGGTTTGCTGTGAATGATTCATGGCTAAAAATAATCTATGCTTCAAATCAATTTTAGCATGCACGACAAGATTTTAGCATGCACGACAAGTGCTATTATTATTAATTAATTAGAAGTAAAAAATAATAGGAAATAGCTCAACCTCTTTTTGGGAACTCTACCTATATTCTGCATATTCCTATTAATTAATAGGACCCAGAACCTGCAGTAGTCTGGGGATTTAACGCTGATATTCAGCAGCATGTCCCAATAAAGCCAGAAATTGTAATGTAGCTCTTGAAATATGGTTGATACTTGGTGTCATTCCAGTAATCATTATTATGTTGATGAATTATTGGAACATTCCTAGCCTCTTCTTCTGCTACTATATTGGCAACTCTTGCCTTACAATCGGCAATTCGTTTCTGCTTTTCGCGTTGTGCTGCTTCCTTGGTCCGCTTAGTGATTAACTTGGGACAAATTATATCAGCACCTTGCTTCATCCAGTGTCCTTCTTCCTTGCAGTAGGCACATACTGGGGTCTTCTTTGGGGTCTTACCCCTGTTAGATTTGTTAGATTTGTGAGAAAATTTATTAACGTTCATGACTAAATACTAAGACAGTGTAAATCAATTTTAGGGGGCCACATCATAGGGGTCGATATATAGGGAACGATATATAGGGGTCGATATATAGGACCAATATGAGGGCTATAGGGGCATTATATTTAATCAATTTTAATTATTATTATAGTTCAAGTATAATATTTTAATATCGTAGTTCAAGTATAGTGGTAATATATCATAGTTCAAGTATAATATTTTAATATCATAGTTCAAGTATAGTGGTAATATACCATAGTTCAAATATAGTGGTATTATATCATAGTTCAAGTATAATATTTTAATATCATAGTTCAAGTATAGTGGTAATATACCATAGTTCAAATATAGTGGTACTATATCATAGTTCAAGTATAATAATAATTAAAATTGATTAAATTATAATCCCCTATCGCCCTCATATTGGTCCTATATATCGACCCCCTATATATCGACCCCCTATATATCGACCCCCTATATATCGACCCTATATAACCTATATACCCTATATATCGACCCTAAAATTGATTTGTAGTCAATTGACTATTTAGTGATGATTTACTTTACAGTTACCCCTATGACTACTTTGACTTTGACTATGGCTACTCCTATTCAAAGGAGAGCTCATCCTATGATAGAGTGTTGGTCGCCGCAACATCCTATGATAGAGTGTTGGTCGCCACAACTTATGGCTACTCCTATTCAAAAGAGAGCACATCCTATGATAGATTGTTGGCAACCACATCCTATGATAGATTGTTGGCAACCACATCCTATGATAGATTGTTGGTCTATGCAAGAGATCCCCTGCTTTCCAAGTACTATCGAATCGATAGAATTAAAGGAGATCCCTTGTTGGAAGCCACGCTAAATCCCAGACTACCGCAGGTTCTGGGTCCTATTATTTATAGGAACATGCGGAATAGGTTAGAGTTCCCCAAGAGATGATGATGATGGGTTGAACTATTTTCCTATTTTTTTACTAAAATAACATCCTATGATAGATTGTTGGTCTATGCAAGAGATCCCCTGCTTTCCAAGTACTATCGAATCGATAGAATTAAAGGAGATCCCTTGTTGGAAGCCACGCTAAATCCCAGACTACCGCAGGTTCTGGGTCCTATTATTTATAGGAACATGCGGAATAGGTTAGAGTTCCCCAAGAGATGATGATGATGGGTTGAACTATTTTCCTATTTTTTTACTAAAATAACACATGGCATGTATTTTTCTAAAATTGATTTGAGTTGTCTTTGGTATTTAGTGATGACACGCAAAATTAAATGCACAATTTACCTTTCAAACAAGGAGTTGAAGAAACTCCAAAAGTACGAAACAGAAAGTTCATCTGATAGCAGTGATTATGATAGCAGTGATTATGATAGCAGTGATTATGGCAGTGATTATGATAGCAGTGATTATGATAGCAGTGATTATAATAGCAGTGATTATGGCAGTGATTATGATAGCAGTGATTATGATAGCAGTGATTATGATAGCAGTGATTATGATAGCGATTATGATAGCAGTGATGAAGAACAAAAACTCGCTAAAAATAAAGGTAAAACAGTAAAAGAATTAAAGGGTAAGTTGGCATCACTCGGCCTTCCCATTAGTGGCAATAAAACTGAGCTCGAAAAGAGATTAAACAAAAGCAACAGACAACGGTCTGGTCCTGCTATTTATAAGGACAAGAAGGACAAGAAGGACAAGAAGGACAAGAAGGACAAGAAGGACAAGAAGGACAAGAAGGACAAGAAGGACAAGAAGGACAAGAAGGACAAGAAGGACAAGAAGGACAAGAAGGACAAGAAGGACAAGCATTAGAACAGGTACCTAACCATTAACTCTACCATTAACCCTAAAAAAAATTTTTTGCGCCTAAAATAAATAATTTTTAACGATACACAAATAAAATTGATTTACGCTACTAAGAGTATTTAGCCATGGCACAAGTTTCAACTACATTTTACAAGTCAAAAACTAACCAAATCATCGAATTCATACTTAAAAAGTATGGACATGAGGATGACCATCAATCAATTATTGATGAATTGCTTATGACAAGCGATATTCATGACAAGAAGGGTAATAATTCAACGTTAATTAAGCCAACAAAGAGCACCAAAGATAATTCTCAAGGTGAGAATTCCCAATTAGGTGAGAAGAAGAGGACAAAGAGAGGTCAAACAAAGTGGACTGCTTTCCAAAAGTGGTGCAAAATCTTTGGAGTAATCAATGGATATAAATTGGATAAGGTGATAACAAAGCAAATTTGGGAAGTAGAAGGTGAGGAATGGCAAGGTCTATGGCAGGCTGTTGCTGTTGAACTTAATAAGGGAGTAGATATTAGACAAATAGAAAACAAGCCAGATTTAGAACCACTTTACCATAAGGTAAATAATTAGATAAATAATTAGATACTAATAATATAGTAGTTATAAATTAATATAAAAAATTTTTTTTATACTAAATTTATACTAAATATATATGCATATGCATAATTTTACCCTAGTAAAGCAAAAAATATTTAACACTTAAATTGATTTTTAGTTGATGAATTTATTAGTGATGGAAATTCATAAACCAGGCGATTTTTATCTTCTTGATGTTCAAGAAGATGTACCAAATGATGATGAAAGTAATTATGTTTCAAGCATTGCAGAATTACTTGATGAACGTGTAGTTCTAGAAGAAAAACTCTACGGGAACTACCAAAATAATTTAGATATCACACAAATTCTTATAAAACTAACACAAATAGAAGAAGATTTACAAATTCTAGGTTGGTAACCCTAACTACTAACCATATCTCTAACACTTAACTTAAAAAATTTTTTTTTGTAATTTAGCACACTACCCCTAAATTTTTAGGCTATGAGTGGGACAACATAAATTTAAGCAAATAAAATTGATTTGCAGCATCAACTCTATTTAGCTATAATGCAACAATTAAAGAAACAAACTTTGAATATCCTGACCAATGGACAAAAGTCCATGGTTAAGTCTCAAGCTCAACAAGAAAAGATTGATAATGAACGAGTACATCGTGATAGGGTGATTAAGCAAGCTCTCGGTTTCATTAATGAAGAGATTGCTGAAAATATCTTTAAGGCTATTGTCAATGATTATAAGTCCAAGGGATATGCTTCCTTCAATTATTACCTTAATTTACGTGATTACGAAGAGGTTTTACCAAGAGGTGTCATTAATCTTCCAGATAATATGGAACGCCCTACAACTTGGAATAAGGAAACTAAGACACAAGAACCTACTCAATTCACACTCAATCGTGCGTTGAGATCAAGAGGTCTGCGAGAATATATTCAAGGAATTCTCGATAAAGATTATCCTGGATTTAGTATTAGAATTTTCGCGGATGATCATAAGGATAACGATGGTGACCCTAATAAGTTTACCATTAAGCTTCGAAATGAGAACGATGCGCAAAAACATGGAGGCAAAGGCAAAGGCAAAGGTAAGGGTAAAGGCAAAGGTAAAGGCAAAAGCGGAGGAATAATTATCACAGCAAATAAGTCATATGAGGAATATGAAGCAGAAGAGGCAAACCGTAGAACAGAAACACAAGCAGCACTAAATAAGTAAATATTATAGTATAAATAGTTAATATAGTTAAATAGTAAAAAAATTTTTTTTTACCCTAAAAATATCAATTAAAATTGATTTATGGTCTCAACATATACTCATAAATGGATACAACAATGTTTCAATCAACTCATATTTATAGGGAAATTAAAGGCACATGTGACCTACTTGGGTTGGGTAATAATTTTAAAAGTTATCCTAGTCTTGAAAAACAGACGATTGCTGCTGGTGAATGGTATATAGACCAGAATTATTATAAACCACATAATCCAAATGGAATAGAATTATATCCTAAAAAGCAGAATAAGATAACTAAAAAAACAGTAAAATGCCCTTGGGAAGGTGTGGAAGCGGATTTTAATGAATTAAGATAAAATATAAATAATAAAACTTAAAATTTTTTATTATAATTATTATTATCCGAAATATGCATATAAATGCATATAAATGCATATGCATATGAAGACTATTTAAAATTTTTTATTATAATTATTATTATCCGAAATATGCATATAAATGCATATAAATGCATATGCATATGAAGACTATTTAACATTTTTTCTATCATTTTGTAATATGATTCAACAAACACAGGTAGTTATATCTTGTATATGTATCTTTAAATTTTTAAGTATATAAAATATTTTTTAAATATAAAATTGATTTTAATTAATGTGTAGAGTTAAATGACGAAAATAAATCTTCTGAGTTATCAAAAGCAAATTGTCAATAAGACTATGTTTGATCTTGACAAATATCAAGCATCGATTAACTGTTGCGAACAAGGATTAGGCAAAACAGTAATGACATTATCTGTTATCGAGAGGAGGCAACCAGATTTTGTCCTTATTATAGCACCCAAGATAACATTAAAAAATTGGATTGATGAGATTAAAAAATTTACTTCAAAATCTGTTATACTATTTAGTAGAGCAAATGATATAGATGATGTTATGAATTATGATATAGTTGTAACAAACTACGAACTATTATATCATAGGGGGGCAGTTAATGGTTCAATAAAATCGTCTCTACATTGTATAGATTGGGATTTGATAATTTTTGATGAATGTCACAATATCAAAAATGTTAAAACAAAAAAATTTAAATCCGCAACATTATTACATGGAGATGAAAAAATTTTATTATCTGGAACTCCTACTTCAGGAGGTAGTGATTTAAATATTTCACGCGAGTTTCACGCCTATATAGAAATTTTGAGGATAGACACAGAGGAATTCAAAGAAATATTTCAAAGAAAATTAGCAAATAGTGTTAATGATTTACCGGATATTCATCACGAGAATTTACTAATAAACATGGAAACAGAACATCATACAATCTATAATCAGTTAAGCTTACATCAAGAACCTGAAAATAAAGAATTTGATTATAAAAATTATATAAGAGATAAGTTAACTATTGCTGGACTAACCCAGGATTTTATAGAATCTATTCTTAAACCAAGAGGTATTGCTGACTTCTCCCGCAAAAAATATATTGCTTCAAATCCAAATATGATGTTTGATGTACTAAATGATGTAGTATTAAACGATTATACAACAGTAGAACAAATACAAAGATTTAATGAAAGTAAGTTAACAAAAATAAATAAATTGAAATCCCTAATAAAATATCATGACAAGTGTTTAATTATTACAAATTATAAGAATGAGAATGAAATAATTTATAATGAATTGACACAATTAGGTTATAATGTAGCACAAATTAATGGTGATACTAAGCAACATGAACGAGATGATATAATAGATAAATCTAAATTTAAATTTGATGAAATTTTTAATGATTGCACTTCATTAAATGTTTTGCCATATGACGTACAATCACTTATATTTTCAAACTTCAAAACTGATATAGTTGTCGCAAATATATCCACGGTGAGTACTGGAATAAATTTACAACACTTTCATAAAATGATTTTATATGGAATTCCTAATAGTTTAATTAATTATTTACAGGTTATGTCACGTATAGTTAGAGTAGGGTCCGTATATAAATCCGTTAATATTTACAACCTAATATATGAAGGAACTGTAGATATAGAAATACTCGCTAAACATAAGAAAAAACTTAATAAAATGATAGAAATTGAGAATTATATTATGAACTTATAAATTAAAATAAAATATAAACTAGAATTATTTAATTATAAATTACATTTATAACAAAAAAAAATTTTTACAACATTTTATAACAAAAAAAAATTTTTACAACATTTTACAACATTTTACAACATTTTACAACATTTTACAACATTTTACAACATTTTACAACATTTAATTTTTTTCAACATTTAATTTTTTTTCTCTTTTTTTTTTCCAATGTACCTCTTTACAATATGAACACATACCTTCTCCTTCTATAGAGGGAGTATGATTGCAAAATATGCATATTGATAATTTTATATTTCCTTCCATATATTATAATAATAAATAATCGTTATTTAAATCAATTTTATATTTAATATTAAATTATCACGACCTAAAATAATATACAAAAATTACAAAAATTACAAAAATATTAAATATTAAATTGATTTAAATAACAATTATTTTTTATAATGACTACAATCAAAGTTATTACTCAATTCTTATGTGATGAATATAAAATTAATTATAATGATGCTATTTTAAGAATTTACAACGATAAGAATGAAACATGTTTTAAAATAATCGAACATGAAAAATATGAAAAAACATTATTACTACGACAACATTTAGAATATGTTGATAGGGAAACACAAAAAATCACAGATATAACACAAACACAAACACAAACACAAACACAAACACAAACACAAACACAAACACAAACACAAACACAAACACAAACACAAACACAAACACAAACACTAACAGATGAAGAAATAGATGAATTTATAGAAACAATGGAAAATGATGAAGGAATACTTCTTTATTCCTGTATGAAATGTAATAAAGAGTATAAAAAATGTGGTAAGTCTTTAAGAACACATATTCAAAAATGTATTATTAATGAATAAATCTATAGCTACTTATATCTACTTATAGTAGCTACTTATAGTAGTGTAGAAACACACACACACCACACATAATTTTTTAATTTACTCTACGTACACATACCCAACAGATGATGTCAAAAAAAAATTTTATTAATTTATTTTGTTTTTAATTATTTTAAACTATATTTACTTCATTATGGAGTGTGCAATATTTTCATTTAGTTGCTTTTCCTGAACGAACTCTTGATTAAAATCTAACACTTTTTTAATAACTTCCTTTACTTTTTCTAAATCATCGTGTTTCTCATTTTTTGAAGTTATTTCAATATTATTATTTTTTCTGTTATGCCAAATCTTTTCAATTCCATCATTACTTTCAGTCCAATTAATAAAATTTTTACCTTTCTTCCCTACTGTCATAGCAATAACTTCAGGGGTATATTTTGATACATCCATATTTAATACAAATTCCATATCTAAATTATTATTGTACCCTAAATCAATTTTATATCCTATGTATTTTTTTACTTAACTCCTTTAAATATACACTTTATGTATATAAGAATTTAAACTATATAATTGATTTTCCCTATTAGAACAATTTGAAATGTCTTTCGCCAACTTTCCTCAAATGGATTCACTAAAGTTAAAACAAATTATTCAATTTTATACAGATGATATAGCTGCTGGACAAGCTTATATACATCAACTCCAAAAAAAAAATGAACAAAAAGTTCAAATGTTAATATCTTTTAATGCGCAAATGTCTGTATTAGACCCTAATTATGAATATACAGAATTAGGAATTGAAAAATTTATCGAGAAGCGTATACATGAATTAGAAATTAAATGGAGTATGAAAGTTAATAAATCTTGTGGAGAACAAATGGATTATATCAATGAAATAGTAGATAGAATGGTTGAAAGAAAATTCGAAAAAGAACAAAAAAAAGCTGATAAAAATTGGATAAAACACGAAAAAAAAATAAAAGATTTAGAATATTTAAATAAATCACTAAAGGAACAAATACATTCAGATGAAACTAAAGATAAACTTGTAGAGGATAAACTTGTAGAGGAGAAACTTACAGAGGGTAAGTTTGTAGAGGAGAAACTTGTAAAAGAGAAACTTGTAAAGGAGAAACTTGTAGATGAGAAACTTGTAGAGGGTAAGTTTGTAGAGGGTGAGTTTGTAGATGAAAAACTTACAGAGGGTAAGTTTGTAGAGGAGAAACTTACAGAGGGTGAGTTTGTAGATGAAAAACTTACAGAGGGTGAGTTTGTAGATGAAAAACTTACAGAGGGTGAGTTTGTAGATGAAAAACTTACAGAGGGTGAGTTTGTAGATGAAAAGAAGGATGAAAAGAAGGATGAAAAGAAGGATGAAAAGAAGGATGAAAAGAAGGATGAAAAGAAGGATGAAAAGAAGGATGAAAAGAAGGATGAAAAGAAGGATGAAAAGGAGACATGTTTGGTAATTGATAAATATTCTCCATCATTTGAGTATGATGGAGATATTAGTAAGTATATATTAAGTAATAGTGATGGTACAATTCAGTGTAAAAAATGTAAAAAAGTATATAAAAAGATAGGTAAGTGTGTATACACACATTTAAAAAGCTGTATGGGTTTGAATGTGTAAAGTGGTGTTTGGTGTATAGTTTTGTATAAAATAGTAGTATAGTTTATTATAATTATGAAATGTATTTAGAAATTAATTAATTATTGTATATAAAATGTTTAAAGATAAAATTTTAAAAACTAATTTTAGGAATTTGTTAAACGGTGAAGATAATTCAGATGAGGAAGTTGATAATGATTTTGATAGTAAAATAAAAAAAATAAATAATATAATTTATTTTTACAGC
>Ga0228642_1000316_pt1 | contig 20552 bp, 19 predicted proteins | sample 53DmetaG_FD_190071 | JGI IMG/M metagenome (GOLD analysis project Ga0228642, IMG submission 190071) | Seawater microbial communities from Monterey Bay, California, United States - 53D | ecosystem: Environmental > Aquatic > Marine > Coastal | place: USA: California | collected 2016-09-29
TATTTTTGATAAAATTTTGAGTATTATAAAAATAATTATACATATAATTTATAATATAAAATTTATATTATATAAAAATTATTATATATATATATATATAAATGCAAAAAACAGTAGTATTGGGTGCAGGAGGATTTATAGGTGGTCATTTAGTAACAAAATTAAAAGAATTAGGATATTGGGTAAGAGGAGTAGATATAAAAGAACATGAATATAAAGAAACATTAGCAGATGAGTTTTTATTATTAGATTTAAGAAAATATGAAAATGTAGAGAAGTCAATAACAAGTGATATAGATGTGGTTTATCAATTAGCGGCAGATATGGGTGGTGCGGAATTTGTATTTAGTGGAGAAAATGATTCAGATATAATGCATAATTCAGCATTAATAAATTTACATGTATGTGATTTATGTGTAAAAAATAACATAAAAAAAGTATTTTATTCATCATCAGCATGTATGTATCCTGAACATAATCAATTAGATCCAAATAATCCAAATTGTGAAGAATCATCAGCATATCCAGCAAATCCGGATAGTGAATATGGATGGGAAAAGTTATTTAGTGAAAGATTATATTTAGCATATAATAGAAATAAAGGATTAGATATAAGAATAGGAAGATTTCATAATATATTTGGACCATATGGAACGTGGAATGGTGGTCGTGAAAAAGCACCAGCAGCTATATGTAGAAAAGTATTAATGGCTAATGATAATATAGAAATATTTGGTTCAGGAAATCAAACACGTTCATTTTTGTATATAGATGAATGTATAGAAGGTGTAATACGATTAATGAATTCAGATTTTATATGTCCCGTTAATATAGGTTCAGATGAGATGGTAACAATAAATCAACTGGTGGATTTAGTTTCATCCATAGAAAATAAAGAATTAAAAAAAAAACATATAGATGGTCCATTAGGTGTAGCAGGTCGTAATTCAGATAATAATCTAATATATGAAAAATTAGGATGGAAACCAACTATGAAATTAATAGATGGATTAAAAAAAACATATGAATGGATAAAAAATGAATTAAAATAAATATTATATTATAATATATTCAAATATATTACCATATTGTTTTTTAACTTCTAGAATTAATTGTATTTGATCTTTAATTATAATATTTTTACCTTTTTTATATAATTTTTCAGCAATTTTTAATTTAGCACTTTCTTCAATAATAGGAATTTTACTATTTTCTTTATAACATATATTTTCAAATATATATTTATCTTTGTTTTGTTTTAATAAATTATTAACCATAAAATCAATATGTAATTCATTATATAGTGTAGTAGCTTGTAATAAATCAGTATTTATATTATTTTGTTCTATTAATAATTTTAATGCTTGTGTATCTCTGGGAAAACAAGGACCACCAAAGGAATATCCGGGTTTAAAATATTTATTACCAATTCTAGTATCACTACCAATACTATCTAAAACTATATTTTTATCAGCTTTAATATTATCACATAAATCACTAATCATATTACAAAATGATAATTTAGTTGTTATATATCCATTAATAGAAATTTTAACAATTTCTGATTCTAATGGATTCATAATACAATATTTAGGAGTAGATAAAGTGATTTTATTATAAATATCTGATATAATTTTTTTAACATAATCATTAGTGGTTCCAAGTAAAATAATATCAGGATTTAAGAAACCTTTAATAATTTCACCTTGAGCGATAAATTCAGGATTATAACTTAAATTACAATTATAAGAATCTTGTAGTAATAAATAACCAATAGTATCAATATATTTAGGCATAATAGTGCAACCAATTATAAAATTTTTATTTTGTGGTTTTAATATATTGATTTTAGTAAGTAAATTAGATAATATAGTATGATCATAAAAATTTTTATTACCACCATTAGGAGTTTGAACTAATATAAATATAATATCAGAATGATTTAATCCTTTTTGTAAATCAGTAGAAGCATAAAAATTAGTGGATTTAGTAAGTAAATTTTCATATTGTGGTTCATTTGTTTTAAATGTTTTATTATTTAATTCATTAACATAATTTTGATTAATATCTATACCTAAAACATTATAACCGGCTTTTTCAATAAGTAATGCTAAACCTAATCCTAATTTACCAATACCAATAATTGTTATGTTCATTATAAATGTATTAAAATATATTTTTTTTAAATATATGTAAGTAAAATATAAAAAATGATTTAAAGTAATAATATTAAATAATATAATATGAAATATAGTGTAATATTAACAGTTTATAAAAGACAACATTTAGAAAAACAATTAAAATGTATAGATGAACAAACAATAAAACCAGATTATATAATAGTATTTCAGAATGAAAATCATATATCAATAGAAAATTTAAAAGACAAATATAATTTTATTCATGTAAGAAGTGATTATAATACAAAATATTTTGGAAGATTTAGTTATTGTATAAATTTACCAGTGGATATATGTATTGTAATGGATGATGATATAATTCCAGGTAATAATTGTTTTAATAATTATATAAATCAATGTATAAAATTAAATGGAATAATAGGTGGAAATGGTCGTCCAATAAACACAGAAACAAAAAATATAGAAAATTTTTCAAAAGAATATGAAGAATGTGGATTAAGATTAAGTAAAAAAGTGGATTTTGTTGGTCATTTATGGTGTTTTAAAAAAGAGTGGTTATATTATATGTTTTCAATAAAACCATATACATTTGATACAGGTGAAGATATGCATTTATGTTTATCATGTAAAATTCGTGGTAATATAGAAAGTTATATAGGTGAACATAATAATATAAATGATATATGTGATATAACTCATAATAATTTGTCAAATGATGAATTTTCTTCTTATAAATACACATCTAAAGAATTAAGAACAAATGTAGGAAAATATTTTATAGATAATTATAATTATAAAGCATTAATATATTAATAATAAATATTAATAATATTTAAAATTAAAATAATATAATATAATAATGTATTTAATATGTTATGGTACTCGTCCAGAATTATTAAAATTAATTCCATTAATAAATTTAATGAGAAAAAAAGAATTAAATATTAAAGTTTTATTTTCAGGACAACATAAAGATTTAATAGAAGATTTTAAACATTTAATATATACAGATATAATATTAGAAAATATAATGGAACATAATCAAACATTAAATAAATTAATATCAAAAATATTAATAAAAATGGATAATGTATTTGAAAAATATGATATAAGTAATATAATAATTCAAGGAGATACATCAACAGCATATGGAATAGCATTAAGTGGATTTCATCATAAAAAAAAAATAATTCATATAGAAGCAGGTTTAAGAACAAATAATAAATATAGTCCATATCCAGAAGAAATAAATCGAAGATTAATAACACAATTAGCAGATATACATATATGTCCGACAAAAATAGCAATAGAAAATTTAAAAAAAGAAAGTATAGTTAATAATATATATTTATGTGGAAATACAATAGTAGATATGTATAATATAATAAAAAATAATTATAAACCAGATTTAAAAATAGAAGAAATTATAAATAAATATGATAAATATATAATTGTTACATTACATCGTAGAGAAAATAGGGGAAATAAAATGGAAATAATGTGGAAACAATTAAATAATTTATCACATAGAGAGGATATTAAATATATTTATATAAGTCATCCATCTTTGCCGGATAGTAATAATAAATTAAATGAAAATATAATATTATTAGAACCATTAAGTTATGAAAACATGGTTTATTTAATAGTAAATTGTTATGGTATAATATCAGATAGTGGTGGATTACAAGAAGAAGCGTTATGTGCAAATAAGAAAATATTGGTATGTCGTGATACAACAGAAAGACCTGAAACAATAGAAAGTGGGTATGGTTTATTAGTAGATACTAAAATAGAAGAAAATATTGATTTTTTTTCAAAAAAATTGGATATAATAAAAGAGAATCCATATGGAGAAAATGTATGTGATAAAATAATAAAAATAATATAATATTTTTATTTCCAATAATTATACATACCTATATCTAATTCATAAGTATCCCATTTAATTCTATTTTTTTTTGGTTGTTTTTTAGCCCATTCCCACATAATAATTAATCCTTCTTCTAAATCAGTAATCATTTTATAGTCTAAAAGATTAATAGATTTAATATAATCACAATTAACATGTTTAACTTCATGTCTTTTTTGTAAATATTTAATAGATTGTTTAGTATTTGTAATTTTAAGAAGTGTTTTTGCGGCATCTATTAATTTAATTTCTTTTATTCCTCCTAAATTAATTTCTTGATTTTTAGATTTATCTGATATAGCAGATAACCATATAGGTTCCATAATATCAGTAATATATGTAAAAGCGCGTGTTTGTTGTCCGTCACCATATATACTAATATCTTCATTATTTAATATTTGATACATCCATATACCTAAAACATTTCTATATATATCCCAAATATTTTGATTTTTTCCATATACATTATGAGGTCTTAATATACAATAATCTAAATTATGTTGTTCTGCAGCAATTTTAATATCCATTTCACAAGCAAATTTAGCTACACCATAAGGGTCAATAGGATTTTTAAGTGTAATTTCTTCATTAAATGGTTTATTATCATTATTACCAAATCCATATACTGCCACAGAAGATGTAAAAATAAATCTTTTTATATTATATTTAATTGATAAATTAACTAAATTAGTAGTTGTTAATAAATTATTTTGATAATTAAATTTTCTAATAAATGGACTTAAACATTCTGCGGCATATGCTCCAAAATGAAATACATAATTAATATTATGAAGTTTAAAAATCTCTTCTATTTTATCAAAATTTGATAAATCTTCTTCATAAAATATAATATTTTCATTAATATTAGATTTATCCCCTCCTGATAAATTATCTATACCTATAATATTTATATTTTTTTTATTTTTAAATATATAATCAGCAAAATTTGAACCAATTAATCCAGCAATTCCAGTAATTAATATATTCATTTTAATATAATATAATATTATATTATTATTTTAAATATATATAATAATAATATTATAAATAATTAAATTATTTATGTATTATGATACTGGTAATACTAGGATTGTTTTTATAATCTAATACTGAATTACATTCACAAATATTAACATTATCAAAATTAATTTTGCCACATTTATAACATTTTAAATGATTTTGAGTTTTATAATATATATCTATTAATTTAATATTATTATTTAAATAATTAATATTTTCATTAGAAATAACATTACTATATATTTTATTAGTTTGTTGAAATTGTTTTAATACATCTAATGTTGAAATAGTAGTATTACAATATGTTTTATTTAATGAAGTATGTAAATCTTCACATACATATAAACCATTTTTATTTAAATATTTAAACATATGTCCTAAAGAAATTAATTGATGTAATGTTTGATGAGATCCATCATCAATAATTATATCAAATTTAATATTATTAAAAATATTATCAAATTTAATTAAATCAATTTGACTACAATTAAATAATTTAATATTTTTTCCAAAATTTTTATTTATATATTCATCATTAATATCAATAGAATATATTATAGCATTAGGAAAAAAATCTTTTAACATTTTTAAAGATGAACCTAAATAAATACCAATTTCAAGTATATTAATTTTTTTATATCTAAATGATTCAAAATAATTATAATAAAATTCAGTAAATAAATGTCCCCATGCTTTATCTGTATTATATTTAAATCCTAAATGTGTTAAATAAGTTAATTTAGGAAACATAATCATAGAATAATAATTAGGTAAATAATTTTGTGTAATTTGATTCCATAATAAATAATGTGAAGTTTTTTTAATTTTTAATGGTTCTCTATAAAATATATCTTTATTAGTATTTATAAGTTTTTCAAGTGCAGTTTTATTTATAATTTTCTCTGTATTATATTCTTGATGTGCGAATTGTTTGATTTTATTTATAATTAAATCTATATCTAAAAAATAACTTAAATGCCATCCACCATTTTTAATAATTTTATTATTATTAAAATCTTTAATAGTTCTAATATTTGTTAAATAATTAATATAATCATTATTATTTATACTTCCATAATTAAATATTCTGGATGATGGCCATATAGTATCAATTATTTTATTTTCAAAATTATAATAATAAAAATCCATTTCTAATTTATAAATACCATCAATTTTATTATTTTTTATATAATTTTTTATAGTATTAATATTAGGTATTTCATCTACATCACTCATAATAATAATATCTTCATCAGTTAAATTCAATTTATTTAAACCTATTTTAATTTGATTTCTTTGATAATGTTCTCTATCCCAATTACCAGTATTAGTAGTAAAATTTCTTTCAGGCATATCTATAACTTTAATATGAATAATTTTATCTAAATAATTAGTAAAAAGAGCTTTATTTTTTTCAAAAATAAAATCTTTTTGATTATTACTATGTGTTTTATCAGCTTCTACTAAAATAAAATAATCAACAATTTCATTTAATTCATGTAATCTTAAATTTAACATATCTATTTCATTATAAAATATAAATGTATCAATAATTTTCATTATATATATATAATAATATTTATAAATTTTATATATATATATATATATATATATATAAAATATATGGAAGAAATAATTTTTGTAATAGGTCCAGTATGGAAAAATTTAAATACATTATTAGATACAATAGAAATAAATAAAAAAATGTTAAATAATATAAAAAAAATATATATACCTACAAATAATAAAAATATAGAAAAATATTTTTTAGATAATCCAATGAATAATGTAATATGTAAATATTATTTTGAAAATAAAAATCATCAATTAAGTTGTTATAATAGTGTAATATCTGGTATGAAAATGATATTAGAATATGAAGATAATAATGATAATGATATTGTAATATTTTCACATGAAGATTGTTATGTTAAAAATATAAATTTATTTAATAAAAATATAAATATATTAAAAAATAATATATATGATATTATATGTAGAGAATATGATGCTCCATTAACAAAAAATCATTATGAAAAATATTATATGTTTGATACATTTTTTATAAAAAAAACATCAATAAAAAAAATATTTGAAAAAACTAATATAGTTGAAGAATTTTATGATTTTGGAGAAAAACCTTTAAATTATGAAGATTATCATTCAAAAAATAAAAAATTTTGTGAAGCTCATTTTACTGAAATAATAAAAAATTTTAATATATATTCAATATTATATGGAGGTATATCAGAAGAAAGAATATTTTTAACAGAATTTGGAAAATTTGAAGGATATGGAACATGGAAAAATACAGAATTAGGATTTTATCATATACCAGGAAGAATACATTAAATATAATAATAAATATATATATAGAATAAATAATATAATAAATTATGATAGAACCATTATTAATAATTTATTCACATAATACATTTATAGATATATTAAAAATAACAACATATTATTTAAATAATTATAAAAATAAAATATTATTAATTGATAAAGATTTTTTAGAAGATATAGAATATAATAAATATTATAAAAAAATTTTAAAATATAATAATAATGTTCCATATGCGAGTCGTTTACAAGAAATAAATAATATTAATGAAGATTATTTTATAATAATGCATGAAGTGGATATATTAATAAAATATGATATAAATATATTAAATAAATTTAAAAATTTAATGATAGAAAATAATTATGATAAAATAGAATTTCAACATTGTGCTGAACCACATCATATTAATAAAAGACAATTTGAATTAAATAATCCAGAAATAAATTTTGAAAATATTTGTAAATTATATAAAACTAATAATGTAAATATGATAAAATATGGTTATGCATTATTTAATGTAAATCCAACAATGTGGAAAAAGAAATCATTTTTAGAAATAATGTATAAATTTGGTCATTTAGGATATAAAACAATAGAACCAAATTTAGAATTAACAGATTTTATATCAAAAATGAATTGTTATTCATTATTATGTAATTCACCAATAAATTGTGGTCATTTTAGTTGTGATTATTTCTTTTTACCATTACATATTCTTTGTCATGGAGAAATATTTAATCCAGAACCAATGTATAGAGATTATAAAATATTAATAAATAATGATGTTTTAAAAGAATATAATTATATATGTGAAACATTTTTAAAAAATTCAAAAAGAAGAAAAAGAAATGTATTTCCTTAAATATTAATAAAATTATTTATAAATAAAATAAGTAATATAAAATAATGGATAATTTTACAATTATTTCTCGTGATTGTCATGGTTTTCAATATTATAATAAAGAATATAATACACCAACAATAGGAAATTGTATGATTATTCAAGATTTTATTAAATTTGTAAAAAATATAAATATTATAAATAATATAACTTTAAAATTTGATGAAAATTATCCTTGTATTTCAAAAGATTGTAATTATCCAATAGGATTATTAACTATATCAGAAAATATAAATATATATATTCATTTTATGCATGATAATAATAAAATAGATATATTAAATAAATATAATAGAAGATTAAATAGAATGATTAAAACTACAAAAAAAAATTATATATTTTTTCTTAATGATTTAGATTTATCAAAATCATTTGATTTAAATTATCCAAGATATTTTGATATTACAATAGATGAATTAAATAATAATTTAATTGATTATTTTTCAATAGAATATGGAAAAAAATGTTTTTTTTGTAATGAAAATACTTATAATAAATTATCTGAAAAATGTATTAATAAATCAAAAAATGGTATAATTATAATAATTCCAGAATATATAAAAACAGGAGGAGAAATATATAATTATTTAAAACATAGAAATAAATATAAATTTATTTTTGAAAATAATACAGGATTTTTACATTAATTATTTATTAACAAATAAATAATCATAACCATTATGATCTAAACCATAACCTAAATAATGTAAATTATTATTATTTAAATGATTAAAAATCAAATCTTTTTTTTCTTTTAAACATAAATGTTCAAAAGATAAATATTTTATTTTAAATTTATCAAAATTTATATTTAATAATACAGGTATATCTAATCCTTCTATATCCATACCTAATAATTCAATATTATTTCCAACTTTTTCTTCTAAAAATGAATTAATATTTTGAGTTTTAACTGATATTTTAATAAGATTACAATTATGACCATATCTACTATTATGAATATGTGATTGATTAATAGAAGCAATATGATAATGAGGACCATCATCAGGACAATAATAAAAATTAGAAATATTTTCATTAGTATCATTTGGTGTAATAGCTAATTCATATATTTCAGCTTGAGGATAATCTTTCCAACATTCTTTTAATTTAATAATATTTAATGGATTAGGTTCAACCAAAATAATTTTTTTTATTGTTTCTTTAGATAAACTTTTTACAAATTCAGTAAAACCATCTCTAAATTGTGATCGTGGATCTAAATCACCAACACCAGCTCCTAATTGAACGAAAATTCCACATCCATCATTTTTAACATATTTATCCATATAATATAATTTATGTTATATTTTTATATACTTTTAAATAATTTTATTAAATAATTATTTATAATCTTGTTCTTTTATATTTTGTCTTTTATATTTATCTTCTAATCTAATTACATCCCATAATTCACAAGTTGAACATTCTAAATATTCAGAATCCTCTATACCTTCCATTCTATGTATAGTATATGGTTCTATTGTAATATTATCACCAACATTCATTTCCTTAATTTCTAAATTTTCTATATTTTTTCCTATATATAATTTTAATTTACCTTTTAATACATATATTGTTTCTTTTTTTAATTCATGATATTGCATACTACAACATTCATTTTTTTTCATATATAATTTTTTTACAACATAATTATCATTATATTCAATAAGTTCTTCTTTACCCCAAGGTTTATCTACATTTATAGGTTGATTATCATTTATAGTTACATATGTGTTTCTAAAATCATAATGTTTAATACCTTTATTTCTAACTAAATTAATAGAATAACAAGTATTTCTATTACTATTAGGTTTTCTATCATTAATAATAATTCTATCACCACCACCTAATCCCATAATTAATTGATCATATACAATTCCAATATTTGATAAATCTTGTTCTGTTTTTTTTCTTAAACTTTCTTTTCTTCCAGTAGTTAAAATAATTTTATATCCTAATTTATCCCATAAATTAATACATTCAGTAGTATTATATAATAATTCATATTTATTACATATTGTTTGTTCTGTAACTTGTCCTACATGTTTCCATAAAGTTCCATCTATATCACAAAAAATAGTTTTAGGTCTTTCCATTTATAAATATATATAATTATAATTATTTAAATATAAAATATAATATATATATATTTATAAATGGAACGTAATAAAAGTATTTTAAGTAATAATAATAATACAATGGAAAAATTATTTATAATAAAAAAATTTCCAGTATCAATGTCTTGTGTAAATTTAAATTATAAAGATGATAAAACATTAGATATGGAATTTGAAATATGTAAAGATACAGGAATAATACAAATAAAAAAATATCCTCTATTTAAAGATATATATATATCAGCACATAATAGTAGTTATGGTTCTATTTGGAATAATTTATTTGATTTAATGAATAAAAAAATATTTGATTTAATAAATAAATTAAATAATATAAATATTTTAGAAATAGGTGGAGGTGCTTTAAAATTAGCTAATAAAATATTAGAAACAAATAAAAATGTGATAAAATATACTGTATATGAAAAAAATATAGAAATAAATAATATAAATAATAATATAAATTTAATTAATGAATATTTTACAAATAATACAATTTATAATGATACACCTGATATAATATTACATAGTCATGTATTAGAACATGTATGGGATCCATTAGAATTTATAAATTTAATAAAAAAATATAAACCGAAATATCATTGTTTTATAGTTCCAAATTTACAAGAAACATTTAAAAAAAAATATACAAATTCTTTAAATTTTGAACATAATTTTTTTATAACAGAACCATTTATTGATATTATACTTAATAATAATAATTTTGAAATAATTGAAAAAGAATATTATATAGATCATAGTATAATTTATATAACAAAATATAAAGAAAATATAATAATTAAAGAATTTCCAAATATGTATTTAGAATATAAAAATATGGCTATAGAATTTTATAATTATCATATAAAAATTGTTGAAAATATTAATAAAAATATAGAAAATTTTATAGGTGATATATATTTATTTGGTGGTCATATATTTTCTCAATTTCTTATTTGTTTTGGATTGAATATAAATAAAATAAAATGTATTTTAGATAATAGTATAGAAAAAAATAAAAAGCGTTTATATGGAACTAATTTAATAATAGAAAATCCTAATATTATAAAAAATATATCAAAATGTTGTATTATATTAAAAGCTGCATCATATCAAAATGAAATTAAAGAACAATTATATAAAATAAATAATAATATAACTATAATAGAATAATAAAAAATATAAAAAAAAATGGATAATCAAGGAAAATTAGATTTATTAAATATAATGTTTTATTAATAATATATTTTATATTTAGTATATCTATATTATAAATGATAATTTTGTTAGAATATGTGATTTTTATAATAATTTATTTGATTTCTAAATATAAATTATATTTACCAAAATAAAATAAAAATTCATTTAAAGGATAATCATAAAGAGGAGACATATTTAACCATATAAGAGATGTTAATATTTTAATTTTAAGTAAATCTAAATTATTTTCATAAATAAAATTATCAAAATCTTTTAATTGATTAATTAATGTATAATTACATTTTAATTCAATATTAATATTATTATTTTTAATTTCTAAATTATATAATTTATTAGTAATATTATTATGATTAAATATAATATTATGTCTTAATTTAGCAAGATCATAATATTTATCACCATTATATAATTCACCTCCAAAATCTTGTCTCCAATCTAATAATTTATAAGTATTATTTGTTTTTATTATATTATCTAATATAAAATCTCCATGATAATTACAATATGTATCAGTTAAAATATTTTCAAAATTAATTTTTTTTAATAAATTATATATTGGTCCTATATTTAAATTATTTACAGATAAATTATCATTAATATTTGTTTGTAATATTTTATTAATTCGTTCATAAGTTTTATCTATATAAAATTTATAACATATATTTTTAAAATTTGTTGTATTATATTGTGTATTAATCCATAAATTTTGTATAGACCAATAAAGTAATTTTTTGATTTCGCCATGTGTTTTAATATTACTCATTAATTCACCATTAATTAATTCCATTTTAATAAAATTATCTTTATAATCTATAATATTAGGTGTTAATGGATATAAATATTTACCTCTAATAATTCTATTTTGACATATAGATTTATTATAAAAAAATTTAATAACATATTTATCAAAAAATGATATACTTTCATCATTTTTATCAAGAACTATATATTTAGAACTATATTTAGATTTTATTTTATTATTAATTTCTGTTAAATTACCAGAATCAAACCATTCATTTAATATTATATATTTAAATTTTAAATTATATAACATTTTATCTATTATTTCAACATCACCATAATCATTATTATTTATAAACATATTTTCTAATATATTCCAATAAATTTCATAATCTTTTATAAATGATATTCCTGTATATACAAAATCAAAATTTAATTGTCCTTTTTTATTAATTTTTTTTACATATTGTGTATCTATAATATTTATTGTAGAATATAATGTACTAATATTATTATTATTAACAAATAATGTATTTTCATTTGGTATAATAATATCATCTTTTGTTAATGAATCACAACAATTAAATATAAAAGGACAATTTAAAACAGATTTTGTTTGTAATAATGAATATGCTAATGAACTACCTTCACCTTTATATTTATCTATAAAAATAAAATTAAAATAATGTTCTGGATAAGCTAATTCTAAAAAATCTTTTACAAAATTACCAAAATATCCTAATGTTATAACAAATTCTAAATATTTATTATATTTATCAATTATATGACATATACTTAATTTATCACCAATTTTTATTAAAGCTTTATTAGTATATTTAGTAATATCACCTAATCTACTACCTATACCACTGGTAGTAATAATAACTTTATAATAAGAATCATATAATGAATGATATTCACGTAATTTAATTAATATATTTTTTTTAATTTTTTTATCTATATTTATTAAATTATTTTTAATATTTTTAAAATCAGGATGAGATAATATATAATGACCACATATATTTATTAATTTTTCTTTATTTTCTTCTGGATTAAAATCTTTACTAACCCATTTAACCCATTTATTTGATTTATAACATAATTTATAAAAATTATTAAATAAAGTTTTTTGTTTTTGTATATTATTTATTTGTTTTATTTCATTTAATATTGTTTTAGTTTCTATTTCACCTAATTCTGGTGCTATATTAATACAATCTAATCCATTATTAAATTTTTCTTTAACTAAATCCATAGAAACCCAATCTCCATTATGTTCTTTTGATATTAAATTATATTTTTTACATAATTCTATCATTTTATTTAATTTATTTTTATCATATTTACCAATATTATTACCTTCTAATAAAGCTGTTCCACATTGAATTACTAAATATTTAATATTTTTATAAACTTTTATATCTAAATATTTTTTTAAATCAATTAATAATTGTTCTAATTCTTCTATTTCAAATTTTCTTATACCTTGTTCTGTTCCTATTTCAAATAAAATATTTGGATTTTTATTATAACATAAATTTATACATTTTATAGTTTCATTTAAACCATCATTATATTCAGGATATTTTTTCCAAGGATCAATATGTATTATATCCATATATTTACAATCATTTTCTAATGATAATAATCCATTATCATCATATAATCCTTGACCGGGACCACCATGGTCTCTTTCAATTTTAATATATTTACTATTTTTTTTAACATAATTACAAAATTCTTCTGTAGTCCAATTATTAACATAACCTCTATTATATTCTATTTGTCTTCTTGAAGGAATTAATATAAAGGGTAAAGCAAAATTATTAGAATATTCTATAATAGTATTTACTATATTTAGAGACATTGGTCCTAAACATGTTTTAGAAAACATTATATATATATATATATATTTTTTTATATAATATTATTTATTATTATTGTTTTATAGTATATAATTGAATATTTATTTAAATATATTTAAAAATATATTTAAAAATATATTTAAATATATATTTAATATAATGAAATATATAAAAACTTATTGTTATAATAAACATGAATTACCTTTTATTATATGTCAATTAATAGAATCATATAATTATATAGATAAATATTGTTTATATGAATATAATTATACTCATACAGGTCAAACAAAAAATTATGAATTAGAAAATTATTTAAAATATATACCAAATCATTTATTAAAAAAATTATATTATAAAAAAGTAGATTTAACAAATTATCATATAAATTCTTTAAATAATGAAGAACAATGTCATAATATTAATGAAAATATTCAAAGAAATTGGTTTTTTAATGATGAAAATATTATTTTAAATGATAATGATATAATTATTGATGTAGATTGTGATGAAATTATTTATGAATCATCTTATAAATCATTATTTAAAGAATTAGAAAATATTGATTCTTTATTATCAATCAATATGAATTTATTTTTTTATAAAACAAATTATTTATGGACTAATAATATATTTAAATCATCAAGTATATGTAAATATAAAAATATTAAATATAATTATGAACTTATATATAATCTGAAAATATATAAAATGAGAGATACATCTATTCGTTCTAATAATATATATGGATGTCATATGAGTTGGGTAATGCCTATTAAACTTATGATAGAAAAATGTTTTAAAGGAGCTCATATTAAATATAGACATTTAGCAAATTATGATATATTAGAAAAAGCTATAAAAGAAAAAAAATATATCTTTGATTTAAATAGACCATTTAATATAATAGAATTAGATTTAAATGATAATCGTATTCCATTATTTTTACAAAAAAATAATATTTTTGATTATTTAGATTAATTTATATATTTAAATTATTATTTATAAATTATAGTTTATCATTAAATCTAATTGTTCTGGTGTACTCTTCCATTCTCCACATTTTATATAATTTGGTAAATCAATTAATTCAACTTGTATACCATAATCTCCTTTAGGCATTTCTTCATATACATATAATGGCATATATATTTTTTTCAAATTAGGATTCATTATATATAATAATAATCCAAATGTTCCAAATCCAATTGCTAAATATGTTGCTTTTAAAAATTCTCTTAAAGTTTGTTCTATATCTGTATTTAACATATTAACATTATTTAATTTTTTTAATTCATTTACACAAGGATTTTTTTCATCTTCATATATTATATTTGTTTTTTGATAATTTTGTATTATATTTTTATAAAAAATTAATGGTGGTTGAACATAATAAGAATGTGGATTTATTTTAAATACATCACCACTTCTAATATGAATAAATAAATCATTTTTATTTATTTCTATATTATCTAAATTTAAATTTATTATATTTTTTATATATTTTTCATAATATAATCTCATTAATTTAGGTTCTAAATCTTTAGTAAAATTAAAAAAAGTATCTTCAATAATTTCTGTATGTTTATTTTTTATTTCTTTTATTAATATTTCTCTTGTATTTAAATATATATGTATTGGTATTAATATTCGTTCATGTCCATAAATAAAACAATAATGAATACATCTTATTATTTGTAAAATATTATTACCAAAACGACCAGTCCATTTAATACTACATACCATATTATAATTTATAGTAAAATTTATTTTTTAAATATAATAATTTTATATTATTTTATTATATTTAATATATATTTAGAGAACTCTATTGGTGAATAATGTTTTTTTACAAAATCATATCCATTTTGTGCTATTTTTTTTATATCTATTTTCCCATTTATTATATCTTCAATAATTAATTTATCTTTTTCACTATTTAATGTAATACCGATATAATGAATCATATTTTCTGGTTGAACTGGAAATTTAATATTAAATAAATCTAAATCCATCATAATTACACAACAACCTGCAAAAAATGATTCCCATAATTTAAAACTATCTATTTGACATAACACTAATTCATTATTAATATTTTTTATAAAACCACCAGAACAATCAACTATTTTAGTTTTTTTTAAAGTTTCATAAAAATCTGGATTATGTCTACGACCTGTTTGACACCAATCATTATAATATATATCATTTATATTAGGTATTTTAAAATTATCATTATAAAATGTTATAAAACTATCATAATTTTTATATAATTCTAACATATATCCTCGTATTTCATGTGATACTCTATGACTATATAATAAATTTATAGTTCGTGATTCCCAATTATTATTATTTTTAGTTGCATTTATAATACGATTTGTACTATTAAAAACACAAGGATAAATATTTTTATTAATATTAGGTAAAATATTATTTTGATAAGTAGATTTAAAATAAAAATCATAATATTCTAAATATTCTATAAAATTAAAAAATCCATCCGACCAATCTATCATTACTAATTTATAATTTCTATTTTTTTTACTTAAAAATTCTTTTGTAATAAAAATATTATCATTTTCTTTATAATGACATTCTTTTAAATAATGACTATTAGGACTTGTTATTATATAATCATAATTATTATAATTTATATTATCTATTTTATTAAATAAATATTTTTCATCTGATGTTTTATAATAATTTATATTTGCATCATAATTAATATTTTGTTCTTTTAACCCTTCTGCGAAACTTATTAAAGTATGTTGATATTGTGCTCGGTCTGGTGGTCCAGGATTATTTAATAAAAATAAAATTTTTTTATCATCATATTTTTTAATATTTTTATAATAAAAAGTAAAATCACTATGATTTTGATAAATTAATTCATAATTTTTTTGATATAATAATTGTATTATATTATTACATTTTTCTACATCTTTAATATTTTCTCCATTAAATGCTAAATCAAATTCTACTGCTAAATATTTTGGATATATTTCTTCATTTAACATATTTTCTATTACATCACATTCACTACCTTCTATATCTAATTTTAATAAATCTATATGTGTATGTCCTAATTCATTCATTACTGTTCTTAATTTTTTTACATTTACATTTATATAATCATTTCCTTTCATTCCTTCCACTAAACTACAACTAACAAAATTTTGATTACTGGGTAAATAAAATTTTTGAATACCATCTTGATTTCCTAATGCATAATTTTTATATATAATATTATTAATATTTATTTTATTTTCCATTAAAATATTCCAATATTCTATAGGATTACCACCTGCTATATTATCTGAATATATTAAAGGACTTTTACCTTCAAATACATTTTTAACTAATTCATAATGTTTTATTGCTCTAGGTGTTGGATCTAATATATATATTTTACTTTGTAATTTATTTCCTATTACAATATCATGACTTATATCTTCTCCTGCACCAATACAATAAATAATACTATTTTCATCTAATCCATCTAAATTTTCAGGATAATAAAATCCTCCATAATCTGTGCCAAATCTAATTATATTATTCATTAATTAAATTAATTAACATATTTATAAATATTTAAATTTATGTATAAATATATTTTCCATTTGAAAATAATTTAATAATATATATTTAATTAAATTTAATTAAATTAATTTTTTTTTTATATTATATATATATATATATATATACATGACAGATTATAAATTAAAATATTTAAAATATAAAAACAAGTATTTAAAATTAAAAGGTGGAGAAGGAGAAGGAGGAATTGTTGACGAACTATATTGGATAGAAGAAGTGCAATTACTAAACGATGAATTGGGTAAGGATGGTAAGGCATTAGAATTTGCATCGGAAACTATGAAGAATACTGAGTCTATTGTAAAACGTGCTGTGGAACAGAATGGTATGGCATTAGAATTTGCATCGGACAGACTGAAGGGTGACATAGATGTGGTACTAACTGCTGTGAGACAGAATGGTAATGCAATTATACATGCAAAACGTGATGCGAAGAAGGACCCTGCTGTATTAGATGCGCGAATAAAACAGCTACAAAACCAGGATCAAGCCTAACTTGACCATTCTCTGAATATTGGCTGCGATGATCTCTTCGCCGTAGTTTACAGGTGGGCAAATGAGCCAACCTATGATTAGTAGAGTAAAGTATAGTTCAGTCCAGGTAGCTTCCTAGGCTTCCTTAGCTTAGGATTTTGTAGAACCAATAAAATCAGTTTTTTTTTATAATATATTTATTTATATTAAAATATTTATAATTTTGTTATATTAATAATTATAAATATTTAAATTTATGTATAAATATATTTTATAAAGTTAATGTTAGATTTAATTAATTTATAAAATTGATTTAAACTTAAATTATATATAATATATAATGAAAAATGATAAAATAAATAATACTATACAATTAACAGGATTAAAAAGAAAAAATAGTGATAAATTTTATACATCAGAAATTATAGTAAATAAATGTATTAATTTAATAAAAGAACAAATTAATATAAAATCAGATGATTTATGTATTGAACCAAGTGCAGGTAATGGAGCATTTATTAATAATATAAAAAAATTATGTAATAATTATAAATTTTATGATTTAGAACCAGAAAATAATGAAATAATAAAACAAGATTATTTAGAATATGATTATAAAATTTTAAATAAAAAATTATATAATAAAATTCATATTATAGGGAATCCTCCATTTGGTCGTCAATCTTCATTAGCTATTAAATTTATAAAAAAATCATGTGAATATTGTGATAGTATTTCATTTATATTACCAAAAAGTTTTAAGAAAGATAGTTTAAAAAAACATTTTCCTTTGAATTTTCATTTAATTTATGAATATGATTTACCAGAAAATTCATTTATAATTGAAAAAAAAGAATATGATGTTCCAAGTGTTTTTCAAATATGGATAAAAAAAGATATATATAGAGAAGTTAATAAAAAATTAATTCCTAATAATTATAAATTTGTTAAAAAAGAAGAAAAACATGATATATCTTTTCGTCGTGTAGGAGTTAATGCTGGTAATATTGATAAAAATACATTAAATAAATCTATACAATCACACTATTTTATTAAATTTAATAATATATTAACTGATACATTATTTAATAAATTAAAAAATATAGTTTATGATTGTAAAAATAATACTTGTGGTCCTAAATCTATATCTAAACAAGAATTAATTAAAGAATATAATAAATTATTTTAGATTAAAATATGAATAAATAATATTTTGTAAATTATTTAAATAACATAAAGTATTATTTTGAAAACCTATATTAAATAAATTAAATACTTTATTTTTTTTACTTTTTAATTCTATATTATTACAAATCACACATAATAATTTACTATTTTCATTATTATATTTACTATTAATTATATATTTTGAACCTCTATTTAATTGTTGTCCTCCACCCCATAAATCTAATTGATTCATACCAATTATATTTTTTTTTGTAATTTTATCTACAATAAACCAATCAGGAATTTCACTTGTAATATTATCTATATTATTTTTTTCAAAACAAATATCAAATTTATTTTTATCTAATTGTAAATTATTTATAAAATTTTCTACTATTTTATTAAATTTATTACCTCTTATAACTCCTTTTGTTCCTGGTGGAATAAGATTTATTAAATATTCTTGTGTGATTTTTTGTTTAATTTTTTCATCTATATATTTAGATAATATATGTTCTAAATTAATTATATGTTTTTTAACAGATTTACATTCTATATATTTACACATTAATTTTTCATCAGTTAATTCTTCTAAAGTTTTATAACAAATTTCTGATTTAATTCTTGAATTAATATAATCTATAGATAATTCTACTTGCTTTATATTTTCCATTTGAAAATAATTTAATGATTTAATTAAAATCAATTTTTGTTTTATAATATATTTATTTATATTAATAATTAATGAAATTAATTAACATATTTATAAATATTTAAATTTATGTATAAATATATTTTCCATTTGAAAATGAATTTAAGAATATATTTAATTAAATTAAAATTTTTTTTATATTATATATATATATATATATGTCAGATTATAAATCAAAATATTTAAAATATAAAAAAAAATATTTAAAATTAAAAGGTGGAGGAATAGCTATGGATTTTTTGGAGTGGTTAAAAAATTTATTAGGACTCTCATCTAATAAAAAAATATCTAGTGATCACGTGGATAATGATCCCGTAGAGATACAAAT
>Ga0228642_1000325_pt1 | contig 20153 bp, 7 predicted proteins | sample 53DmetaG_FD_190071 | JGI IMG/M metagenome (GOLD analysis project Ga0228642, IMG submission 190071) | Seawater microbial communities from Monterey Bay, California, United States - 53D | ecosystem: Environmental > Aquatic > Marine > Coastal | place: USA: California | collected 2016-09-29
TGCATTGTTATTTGCATGGTTATTTGCAGAATTTGCATTGTTATTTGCATGGTTATTTGCAGAATTTGCATTGTTATTTGCATGGTTATTTGCAGAATTTGCATTGTTATTTGCATGGTTATTTGCAGAATTTGCATTGTTATTTGCATGGTTATTTGCATTGTTATTTGCATTGTTATTTGCATTGTTATTTGCATGGTTATTTGCATGGTTATTTGCAGAATTTGCATTGTTATTTGCATGGTTATTTGCATGGTTATTTGCAGAATTTGCATTGTTATTTGCATGGTTATTTGCATTGTTATTTGCATGGTTATTTGCATGGTTATTTGCAGAATTTGCATTGTTATTTGCATGGTTATTTGCATGGTTATTTGCATGGTTATTTGCATGGTTATTTGCATGGTTATTTGCAGAATTTGCATTGTTATTTGCATGGTTATTTGCATGGTTATTTGCAGAATTTGGAGAATAATAAATATTCTTATCATTTAAATTCATTGGAATATATAATAATAAATTATTATTAGCATTACATATTTTAGGTTTAGAATTGTTTTTTAAATTAGTAATCATATTTTGACTAAATACTAAATTATACACTGTTAATTCTTTTAATTGACCGTTAAAATTAGTTATATTTAATTTATCAGTAGTACTTTGACCTATAGTTACTCTGCCATTTGCAATAAATTTATTAGTAATCATATCGCTTTTCTTCTTTACTTTTAATTTATAATTAATATAAAAGTTAAATGCATTTGCAAATTTATAAGGTAATGTTGAATTATCAAATACTATAGCATAATGGTTCCAGTCATTAATGTTTATTCCTTCCGTACTAGTAGTTATCGCATGTAATGCATTCTGGGGAGGGTCAGTTGCAATACTTAAATAAATATGTTTTTGACTACTTCTCCAAAAATATACACTTAAATTACTTCCAATTTTATCACTACCTTGACTATATATAAACTGATACTTAGATGGTTCTATATAATTTAATTTAGCCCAAAAATGAATAGTAAATGATTTATCTGCTAATTGTGGAGACATACTTGGTGGAATATTTAATGAATTATTTTTTCCATCAAATACGAAATAATTGTTTGTAATAAAACCATTAAAAAATTTAATATAAGTTGTACTATTTTTACTAGTTTCACCACTATTTATAGCATATTTAGAATTACTTGCAATATAATTTGAGTTATCATTGCTTTTTTTATAAAAACTATTACATTCATTCCATCTACTACACATATTTATTGCTTCATCAAAATCATTCCAAGAACAACTATTACTGTATTTTTTACAATTATATTTATCAGAATTATCTAAATTAATCATATTGTTAATATTAGATACATCTAGAGAATTAGGATATTTAAAATAATTATTTACTGATATAATTGATATATTACATTGTTTTTTTACAAAATTTTTATTATAATATACATTTTTATCATACGAATTCATTGGTATATAAATTATAAGATCATTACAAATATTATTATTATTACTATATGATTCTTTAATTTGTTCATGTGATAATATTTTATTATAAATTTTAAAATTTTTTAATTCTCCATGGAATATATAAGATTCGGGATCATATGAATTTTTACCAATTAATATTCTACCAGAAGCTTGTATTTTACCAATATGTTGAATACCATTTTTAGTAACTGCTTCAATAGTAGGATAATTAATTCCATCAATGTAAAATAAAACAGCTTCACCTAATATATGTTTTTTTACATTATATGAAATACAATAATGATGTAATTGACCATCATTATGTATTCCATAATTTGCTTGTATATTAATACCATATAAATCTAATACAAAATTACTATTATGAAAACATATTGAAAGATGTTTTCCTTGAGTATCTAGACCTTGTGCATATACTGCACGAAATTCACCAAAAGTAGTATGTTTAGCAAAAAATTCAATAGTAAAATTAGAATTAGCAAGTTGTGGTGCGATAACTTCAGATACTTCAAAAAAATTGTTTATACCATTAAATATAAAAGTTTTATCTGTTGTATCCCCATTGTATGATAATAAATATCTTTCTAGATTACAATTATTATTAGAATTATTAGAATTATTATTATAATTATTTTTAATTTTAATGATTATTTCATTTTCTTTTTGTAATAAATTTTCTTCATTTTTTAATTTTTCTAATTCAAAAACTTGCTTTCTATGTTTTTCTTTTTCTTCTTCAATTTTAATTCTAATTAAATCATTTTGTTCACGTTGTTTTTTATTAAATTGTTCTTGAATTATAAGTTGTAGAGTTTGTTTTTCTTTTTGTTTTTTTATTAATTCTAAATTTTTATTTTCTAATATTTGTTTTTCTAATAAAGATTTTTCAGCGGCTTCATTTAAGTATACAGTTTTTTTATTAGTTTTTTCCATTTCATATTGGTTTTTTAATAAATCTTTTTCAATTTTTAATTTTTCATCTATTTTATATTTAAAATTTTGCGCAACATCCTTTAATGTAGATTTAATATTATCTGTCTCTTCTCTATACTTTTTTAATGTATTTCTAATAAGATACTTACTATTATCAAAATTTAATTGTGCATTTTTTAATAGTTTAAATGATTCTTCTAATTCTTGTTTTAATACATCATCATTTTTATATTTAAGTTTATCTTTAATAATATTATAATTATTTTGTGCATTATCAAGTTCATTTTTCAATGTTAATAATATTTCTTTTTCATATTTTATTTCAATTAAGTAATTTTCATCATTTTTTTTTTTAATTTCAATTGTTTTTTTTATTAAATTTGTATCATTATAAATATCTTTTTTTGCATTATCAATACGTTCATTTGTCGTAGTGTTATTTATATATTTTTTTATTGTTTCTTCATAATTTTTTGCTAGGTTTCTCGATATTTCTGCATTTTCTCGTGATGATGTAGCTAACATAGAATGATTTTTTGCTTGAGTTAGAGCGTCCATGGCTTTATGTTTTGATAAATTAATATCAATTTTATATTTTGATATTTTTTCTATATTTATTTTTTCATTCTCCAGGAGATTAATTTTTTTTTCTTTCTCTTTATTTATCTCTTCTAAAAGGTTTCTCTTTTGTGTTTTTAATTTTAATTTACTAATTCTATTTTTTTCTTCTAAGTTACCAATTTCCTGACGACCTTGATTAATAGATTTAATTTTATTTAATGATGAGTTTGTGTGCTCTTTTAATTCATTATATTCATTAAATGCATCCATTTCATGTTTATAAACTTTATTCTCTAAATTATTAAGTTTTTCTTTTCTATCTTTTACAAATTCACTAAATTTAACTTTTTCTACTTCTAAATCATTAATACTTTTAATTAGACCTTGTATTTCTTCATCATATTCATATCGTTCATCTTTAATTGTATCAAATAGTGTAGGATAATTACTTTCTAAATCTCTAATATTTAAATTTGAATTATCATTAGTAATTAAATCAATTTTTTTATCTTCAATAATATCTTGTAAATTATTTGTAAAATTAGTAAAATTAAAAGAGGTTTTAAAAAATTTTTTTTTAATTAATAAAAATAATAATATTATAAATGTTATAATAATTATAAAAAAAAATGTAATCATACTATATTATATAAAAATAAAATAAAAATAATAGTTTGTTTATTTATCTAAATATTGAAGATTGGTTTTTACTCATATCAACATATTGTGAATTATATTTATTAATTAATCCTCCTTTTTGTTTTTTTAATTGATTAATTTCATTATCTAATTTTTTAATTTTTATTTTTAATTCAATAATGTTATTTTTTATTAAATTTTTATTAAAATTATTACTACATAATACATTTATATTATCTGGTTGTGATCGTGATATATATTGTAAATTAAATGTAATTTTACCTAAATTATTTTTCATAGTTTCTAAAAATATTTCACCATTACTAGTTAAGTATCCTTTAATTTTTCCTTCAATAGAGGAATCAACTTCAAAAAAAGTATATCCTAAATTATGATTATTATTCCAAACTGGTTTTAAAGATAATTTAGCAATTTTAAAATTTTTATGTTCTTTACAATTTGTATAACAAGATTGTAAATAATTGGAATTATTACACATAACATCAGTAGGAAAAGCACAAATATCATTAACACAGCCACCTAAATCACTTCTATAATATTTATAAAAATCTTTATCGCTTCCATGTATATTTATATAATCTGTGAGATTATCAGAATTACTACAGTATTTATTACAACCATTATTTTCCATATTATCTAGTGATTGGGAAATTCCTTGACAATATGGGTCTAAATTAGAACCATAACATTTATTAACTGAATTACATTGTCCGAAATTATTTTCTGGAATTAAATCTTTATAATCCCAAGTTTTTTTATTTCTATTAATTATAATTGAACCATTAATAAAAATATTATTATTTTTACATATAATATGTAAATTGTTCTTTTCATAATCATAAGTATTTAGTAAAACATTTATTAAACTTTTACCTAATATATTACTTTCTTTAATTAAATTTAATTTATTAGTATTATTAATCAATTCTTCCTCAAATTGAATAATTTTAGTTAGTTTTTCCTTAAGTGTATTTTTAAGTGTATTTTTATTAACATTATTACCTCCGACTAATAATAAATTCCCACCGTATAAATTATTTAGTTCATTTTTACGATTTTGAAGTGCATTTTGTGCTTGTTCTTCCCTACCATCTTCGACAGATTTATTTTTATTAATTTGATAGTATTTTACATTTTTAATTATTCCGTTTGCTGGTTCATAATTTTCAAAATCATTTGATATTTTAATAGTACCTGATAAAACTTTATTTATAATTTTTGTTTGAATTTTTTCAGTATTAAAAAATGTTTCCTTTGTATTTAAATCAATTATTTCTATTTTTACTTTATTTCCATCTCTTGTAAAACTTATAAAGTATTCATTATCTGGTATTAGTTCTCTATCAACAGTAATATTTGAATCAAAATTATTAAAATCTCCTGATTCTACGTTTCTTGAACCTGTTGTGAACATTAATCTCGTAGTAGTAGGCAGTACCCAAATAGCTGGATTTCTATCACCTAATTTACAACAATCACCATTGGTTGTAGATACTTGTAATATACTACCATTAATATTTTTGGGCATACTTTTATATAAAGTTAAATAAAATGTTATTTTATAATCAGGATATATATTTATATTTTCATTTATCATGATTCTTTTTATATCTTCATATTCATTAGTAATATAACTATATAATAATTTATCATTTATATCAATTTTTTCAAACTCATTAATACTTTTATAATTTGTTAATAATTTTGATTCACCTGTGTAAAGTTTTCTGTTTATATATATATTGTTTAAATTTTTATTTAATGGTAAGTATAATAATAAATAATTAGTAAAAATCATATTATTATTTATAGAATTTTTAATTTGATTTTCTGTTCTATCTATATCCCAAATTCTTATGGTACTTAATTCACCCTTAAAATAATTATTTTCTTTAATTTTATTTTTTAATTTTCCAATATATATAGGACCTTTCGCGTTATTACCTAGAGGCCATTTATATTGTAATAATTTTTCATTATGTGATGACATATCTCTCCAATCATTTTTAAAAGTAAATGAAATATTTAATCCATTAACATACATTTTAATATTACTTTCACTATCATAAGTTACCGCAAAATGATAATTGGTATTTGGTATAAATTCCATAACAGTTTCCCATACTTTATATCCGTATGTTAAAAATATTTTATTATTGACACTTTTAGTTTTTGAAGTAGTACTACTTCTCATTGCTATACCAAAGAAACTACAACATTCATTTTTATCTTCAAAAGGAATTGGAGGTAATTCTCCTTGTGAAAATATATATGTAAATTTATTTTCAACAATTAGAAAACTAAATTCAACAGTATATGGTTTATTTGAAAATATTGGGGAATGTTCTTCAGGTATAACAAAGTAATTATTGATTCCATTAAATATTAATGAATGACCGTTAAAATTTCCATTATAAATTATTTTTTCAGAATAAAAATTATCTGGTATATCACCTGTTGAAATTTCTTCTTTTTGTGTTATATCACAACATTTATAATTATATCTTATTTGTTCTGTTTCATTTGTTTCTAATTGAAAACTTTTTAAAAATTTATTAGCAGGACATTTTATATCGTGTTTTTGTAAAAATTTTACATGACCTCTTTCATTATTAAGGTCTTCCCCATGAGTTTGAAACATTGTACTATGATTAGTACAATCTTTAGTTCCAGTAATAAAACAATCATAATCATACTTCATTGAACTTTTATCATCTAATGATAAATTAAATGATTTAATTAATCCTGTTTGACAATTAACATTATGTTTATCTAAAAATAAATTAGAACCACTACCATCTTCTTGTAATTGTGTACTTTTACTTACTATTTCACCTTCTTTATTTAATTTTTTACAAGTATATTGATAACCTATTTGATCTGCTTTATTATAAAAATCATTTGATTTTTTTTGTAATGTATTATATTGATTTTCATATTTATCTTCATAACCTCTTAATAATCTAAATTGATTTATAACATTACTATTACAATCTATATCTAATTTACTTATTTGTTTTGTATCACCATTATTATCGTATTCCAATCTTGTATACTTAATAATAGTATCTTCTATATTATCTCCACTTTTTCTTAATGTTTTTTTTAATAAAGGTTTTTCTATAGCAGGCATTAAATCTTTAATAACAATTATACCATAATCTAAATTTATTTCAGAACAATTATTATTATTATTATTTTTTTTTGCTGATGCAGGACAAACATGTTTCCTAGGTTCTTCGTCTATTAAATTATGTTTTCTAGTTTCACTATTTAAACAGTAACTATATGGAACATTTTTATTTTTAATTGGTATCCAGTCAATTTTTCCAACATGTCCATCTATTGAAACTTCAATAAAATTATTTAATACTGTAATTGCAGTATCTATCGTATCAAATACTAATATATGATTATTTTGTAATATAGGATATTGGGCATATAATTCAGCATATGGTTTATAATTTGATGATGGTATTGGATAAAGATTAACATTGTCAACATATCCTTTATCTATTATATTTTTATTTATTTTTATTAATTCTTTTTTTTTTTTTTGCATAGTTAATTGTAATAATGACATTTTTTCTTTTTCATTTGCTTCTATAAATTTCAATCTTGCTTCTTTTTCTCTTAATATTTGATATTCTTTTACGGCAAGAAAACGTGAATTACTATCAAGGGAACTTAATCTATCTTTTAATTTTAATATTTGCAGTCGTGTCTCCGCTTCTTGTCTTGCTTTATTATATTCATCTTTTAAGGTACTATTTATTTTAATAGTTTTTATTACTTCATTTTCTTTTTTAATTAATTCTTGTTCTGCTTTAATTTTTTCATTTAAATTAAAAGCATAATCATCTTTACTAATTTTTATATTTGCCTTATTTTCTTCATATTTTTTTTTATATACTTTTAATTTATCAAGTAATATTGTTTTTCTATTATTCCATTTATCTTCCGCTATTGTTTTTTGATTATTAGCATATTCTAATCTTATATAAAGTTCATCTATAATTGCATTATTTTTTAATGTTTCATCTATAATTTCCCTTGTATAAATATTATTATCTCTTGAAATCATAGGTATATAAACTAATGCTTTTACGGGACATTCTATATATTCATTTATTCCATCAGTCATTATTTCATTTTCTGTTCTAAGAGTATTAAATATTAAAAATTTACTAATTTCACCATTCATAAATCCATTTTCATAATTAGGACTCATACCTATATACCCTTCCCCATTTATATCCACTAAATTACTGATTTGTTTCGGTATTACAATTTGTCCATTTATGTGTAATTTCATAATTTTACTATTATTATTAAATGTAATTACATAATGATGTTCCTGATTTATATATTTACTCTCTTCCATTTCATACGATATAATATTATTACCATAATTTATTTCAAAATAATATTTTCCTTTTTCATCCCGTTTATAAGATATAACTATACTATTTTCTTTTGTAGTACCCTGGCTATAAATAATAGAACTTTTTAATTTTTTATTAATTTGTTCTTGATTTAAAGCGTTTTGTTTTAATGTAAATTCAATAGTAAAATCTGTATTTATTAATTTTGGAGAAATATTTTGAGGAATAATTATAAAATTAGTTTTACCATCAAAACTATAATTTTTTTCATTTATTTTTCCATTGTATGATATATTAGTTTCTATCATATCACAATTTATATTACCTCCAATATAACCTACCTTTTTTTTATCTGCAATTTTTTGTTTATATATAAGTACCATATTATCACCTTGTTTCTCACTAATTTCCCTTTCTATTTCACCTATTCTTTTATTAGCATTTTGTAAATCTCTAGAAAGTTTTTCTAATATTTCTTTTTCATAACGAGCCTCATCTCTAATTACTGCTTTGTTTTCTCTTTCTATATTAATAAGATCATTTATTTTATCTTTATCATTTAAAATTTGTGTTTTAATAGTGTCTAATAATGTTTTAGCAAGTATAGCTTCTACTTCTGCTTCTGCCTTATTTTTAAAAGATTTTGCTTCCTGAGCTGATTTTTCTGCTTGTTCTTTATACATTTTTGCCAATTTTGCTTGACCTTCTGCTTTATTACTTTCAACTCGAGATTTTTGATGTGCTATTGTTTGCTCACTTATATCAAGTCCTAGATCATTTATTCGCTGTGTAATTTCTTCTATATTCTTTTTTTCATCTTTTAGTTTCATATTTTCTTCGTTATATAATATTTCCCTCTCCTCCGATATTCTCTGTTGCTCTTCTTTTGCAATAACTTGTGTTCTCGCGTCTTCTCTTAGAAGTTCATCAATTTTTATATTGTAATTTACTGATGTTTCGTTACGTTTTTTAATGTTACTATACATTTCTAAAATTCTATTAATAGCTCTTTGTTGAAAATTATTAAATCCTTCAATATTATTACCTAAATTATTTCCAATTTCATAATTAACACTAGTTATATCTATTAAGTTTTTTTTATATTTTTCTATTTGATTTCTTAATCTAGTTTCTTCGTTTTGTGCTGATATTCTTTCAGAATTAGTCATATAAATATTATATTTTGGTTCATTTTCTATATTCTCCATTATTTCTTGAAGATTTAATTTAATATCCTTTGTTTTAATTCCTACATCTGCTTTTTCTTTTTTTAATTCACCTAATTTATTAATAAATTCATTACCTTTTTCATAAATTTTAATTGGACCATTTAATATTAAATTCTTATTTAAATATACAATTACAATAAATATTGTAATTATTGCAATTATTATTACGTTCATTATAATTATATTATATAAAAAAAATGTATAAATTAAATAAAATATTCTATATATTTTAATTATATATTGTTAAAAATATTTATAAAAATAATACTCTAATTATATTTATAGAATATAATTATTCAAGTTAACTATATTTATATATTATATATTATATATTATACAATGAATGCTATCAATTTTATTAAATTATATAATATTTTTGAATTAACTAAACAAGAAACAAATAATAATATTATTAATGTATTACAAAAATTGAAATTTGAAAAAAATAATATTTATATAGGTTCAATATTAAATAATAAACCAACAAGAAATTCTTTTATACATACTAAAAATAATGTCCTAATTAAAGGATATTTTGATGGAAGTTTTAAAAGTATTCAAGAGTGCAATATAGAATTGGATAATATAATTTTAAAAGGTAATATTATTAATGAGTACTTCAATAATGGAACAATTATTTATAAAAAAACAAATGAACAATTTATAGGCGAATTTAATACAGAAGGAATTCCAAATGGTTACTGTAAATATAAAAATAATGATAATAATATTTTTTATGAAGGTCAATGGATTAATGGAAATTTTAATGATATTGGAACATATAAATGTGATGATTTTGAGTACATAGGACTTTTTAATAATAATTTATTTAATGGTTTAGGAAAAATTATTTATTATAATGATTATTCTTTTGAAGGAAGTTTTAAAGATAATATGAAACACGGAAAAGGAAAATATATTGATATTAAAAATAATAAAGAATTTTATACAGAATTTTTTAATGATAAAAATGTTCTTAAAATTACATATATACAAAAAGAAAATGAAGTTCTTAAAAATGAATTAAAATCATTAAATAATTTATTATCTACTAATGAAATAATAATAAATAATCAAAACACAGATATTGAAAATTATAAAAATAAAATTCAAGATTTAAAAAAAAATAATGATGAAATACAAAAAAAAGGAAAATGTATAATTTGTTATAATAATCAAGCAAATATTACATTAAATTGTAATCATTTATGTATGTGTGACGTATGTGAATTAAGACTGAGGGCAACTTCTTCAAGAAAATGTCCTATATGCAGAAAAAAATATTTAATATCAAATGTAACAAAAATAATAATTCCATAATAAAAATATATGCATAACACAAATGTATGCAATATTTATAAATATATAAAAGTATTTAAGAATAATTTTATGTATTTATATTATATTAGAAATGGCATTACGACGTTTAAATAAGGAATTAGCAGATTTAATTAAGGATCCACCTGCTAATTGTTCAGCAGGTCCTATTGGTGATGATATGTTTCATTGGAAAGCAACAATTCTTGGTCCAAATGATACTCCGTATGAAGGAGGAGTATTTTATCTTGAATTATGGTTTGGTGCGGAATATCCTTTTAAAGCCCCAAAAGTAAGTTTTACAACTAAAATATATCATCCAAATGTTGATAGTTCCGGGAATATATGTTTAGATATCTTAAAAAATAATTGGAGTCCAGCAATAACTTCTAGTAAATTATTATTATCTATTTGTAGTTTATTAGATGAACCAAATGCAGATGATCCATTAGTTGTTGATATAGCAAATTTATATAAAAAAAAAAGAGATAAATTTAATGCAAATGCTAGAGAATGGACTTTAAACTATGCAAGTGGTTAAATATCTTATAAAAAATATTTTATATTAATATTGATATTAATATTGATATTGATATTTAATTACTATCACTATCAATATTAATATCAATATTAATATCAATATCAGTATTTTCATTTATATCATCTATTATATTAATATTATCATCATCATCATCATCATTATCATTATCATCATTATCACTAATACTAAAAGAAATCTCTTCATCTTCTTCTTCATCATAATCATTATCTAATATATCTTCACTATCCTCATAATCATTTTCTGTATTATTTTCAATATTATCATCTATAAAATCTCTATCACTTGTATGTTCAGATAACTCGTCTTCCTCTTCATTATCTGTATAATTAATATCATAAAAACCTTTAAATTTTAAATTATAAAAATTTTCAAAATCTTTTAATGTAAATTCAATAATATTATTATTATTATCAACTTTTACAACATATAATTCACCAAAAAATAATTCAGCATCTATGGGTGGAGGTAAATCATATTTATTTTCATTACAATTTTTTTCTATATTATCTCCTAATAATTGAATATTATTTTCTTTCCAAAAATGTAAAATAGGAATATCATTTAGTTTATCTATTTTATTATCTTCTATTTCTTGTAATGAACCATTTTGTTTAATTTTTAAAATAATCATTTTATAATATTATTAAATAATTATTGTTTAAATAATTATATAATAAAATTATAAAACATTTTTTTTAACATATAATTTAAATATAAATTGAAATACGAAAAATTAGTTGGAGGAGTAGTATAAACAATAAAAAAATAAAAATATCTAAACAACAAAGGAAGGGTTTATTAGATAATCAGGGAACTTTATACAACAAATCCAAAACGAAAAACAAACAATAATTAAAATTGACAAAAACAATAGTACAAATATTACTGGAAAACCGAAAATATTATAAACACTATAAAACAAATAAAAATAGCAAAAAAAAAATGTCGAAGAAAAAAGAAGAAACCAGCAAATAACACGGGGATAGGGAACAGTCTAGCTATTCACAGGAATTTAACTTGGGACCTATTCATTACGAGTGAATCGCTCTACCAACTGAGCCATAGTATCATGGTGGCATAAGATATAATCGAAATATCTTTTCATCCTCGCAATTAGGATTACTCGCAGCCAGCTATGCCCTTTAATATATATATTCTATATAATTAATTATAATTACTTCTTTAAATAGTTTTTAATATATAATATAAAAATAATTTATTTGTTGGTTTTTAATATATTTATTTAATTCAATTTCATTAGATTTTCCTAATAGTCTATGATGGTAATTACAATATGTCCTCTTACTGTTTTAAAATACTCTAAATCATAACATAAAGATATAGTTCCACCAGTACTAATTAAAGTTTTTCTAATTTTATCATTAAATATATAATATTTATATTTAACTAATTCTTTTAAACTTTCAGTATATATACATTTTTTAAGTGTTCTTGTAATTTTTACAAAAATTCTATTGGTATAGTAGAGTCTAATAAATTTTGATGATAAATACATAATTTTTTATTGTATATTTTGAACATTGAAACTCATAACATAAAAATTTCCATTGTGGGTATTTTGATAGTGAATTTAATTTTAAATATATAATTCTATTATTAAATATTTCAAATTTATATTTTTCATTAAGTTTTATATCATTTTTTAGTCTTTTCAATTTTTCTTTTAATTTTTTCTAAAAATCTTCTTGTTATATTTTTTCTTTTGTTGTTTTTTGATACTCTAATTCCATTTTTATATAAATTAATATATGTAAATAAATTTTAAATATGTTTAGATATATTTATAAATGATTTAAAATTAATTATAATAATATATTTAGATAATGGTACAAAGTCAATTTTTAAATATACTTGAAGGGGAATGTAAAGATATAATTGAGGAACCATCGATTGAATTCCCTTATGAATTAGATGATTTTCAAAAACATGCTAATTATAGAATTTCTATTGGTGAAAATATATTAGTAACAGCACCTACTGGTTGTGGAAAAACTAATCCAGCAATATATGCGTGTGCTGATAGTTTAAAAAAAAATAAAAGAATTATATATACTACACCAATTAAAACTTTAAGTAATCAAAAATTTCTTGAGTTAAAAGAAAAATTTGGGAAAGATGAAGTTGGTATCCTCACAGGTGACATAAAATTTGGAGCCCAAAATAGTATTTTAGTGTGTACCACAGAGATTATTCGCAATATTTTGATGTCTAATTCAACTAATCGTGATATTAATATTAATGAAGTTGATAAAATTATATATGATGAAATTCACATGTGCAATGATAAATCAAGAGGTCATGTCTATGAAGAGTGTATTACTATGCAACCATCTGAAGTTCAAATTATAGGTTTAAGTGCAACAATAGATAATCAAATTGAGTTTGGAACTTGGCTTGGTGATGTAAAAAAAAAACCTATGAATTTAATTCCAACTACACACAGAGTAGTTCCATTAACTCATTATTATTATAATTTTGAAGATAATGAATTAGTGGAGTTTGTTACACCAAAAAATAAATTTATAAACTATCATAAAATTACAAAAAAAACTGAGATTATAAATAAACTAATAAATCCTTTTTGTCAATTTTTAAAAGATAAAAGTTTATTTAATACACTATTTTTCATTTTTTCTAGAAAAAAAACTGAAAAAATATGTAAAATGATTAATACATCATTAGTAACATCAGAGGAATCAGCAGAAATATTAAATATATTTGATTTTGAAATTTCAAAACATAAGAGTACATATGAAAATACACTTCAATATAATGAGTTAAGAAAATTATGTAGTAAAGGTATAGCTTATCATCATTCGGGGGTAGTTCCAATTTTAAAGGAAGTTATTGAAATATTATTTAGTAAAGGATTAATAAAAATACTTATATGTACGGAGACTTTCAGTGTAGGAGTTTCTATGCCTACTAAAACAGTAGTATTTTTAGAATTAAATAAATTCGCAGATGGCGAAAAAAGATTTCTAAGATCAGATGAAGTGAGACAAATGGCTGGTCGTAGTGGTAGAAGAGGTTTAGATAAAACAGGAACAGTAATTATTCTGCCAGTTGATAAATTATTAAAACAACAACAATTAAGTTCTATTATGACAGGAAAATCATCCGCAATAAAATCTAAGTTCCATTTTAGCTATAACTTTATCTTAAAATTATTGCACGACTCTCAAGATAAAGATTTATTTGATTTTATAGGAAAATCATTAATGTCTCTTGAACAAGAGAATGATTTAAATGGATATATGCTAGAATTATTAGAACTAAAAGATGAAATTAAAAAAGAAGAAGATAAATTCAATAATAAAGATATGCTAGATAAGTGTTTAGAATATGACAAAATCAATAATTTATTAAATCAAAAAAATAAAAAAATTAAACAAAATCAAATTAAAAAATATAAATCACAAATTAAACAAATTAAAAATTATCCTGGTTTTGATAACTATTATAAAAATTTTTTATCTTTTAATAAAAAATATGATAAAATTAACTCCATTGAAAAATCTACAAAGTATTTAAAAACTTCTAATAAATATGATATAAACAATATATTAAATTTTTTAGCAAAAAATAAATATATTGAAATAGAAAATCCTATTAAGTTATCATATAATTCATTTATAGATCATTATAAAGACTTTAGATTAAGTATAAAGGGATTGATTGCAAGTGAGATGTCAGAAGCAAATGAAATAATTTTTACAGAGATTATACATCAAAAATTACTAGATACTTTAAACCCAGAAGATATCGTTGCTGTAATGAGTCTATTTATTCAAGAGCGTGATGAGGATATTGACTTTCTAGAACTAAAATTACCAAAATACCTTAAAGAAGTTTTAAATAAAATTAATGCTATTTCCTATAATATGAGTTTAATGGAAGAAAACTATAATATTTATATTGAAACCGATTGGTCTTTATTCTTAGGTTTTATTGAACCAGCATATTTTTGGGCAAAAGGAAAACCTATTAGTTATATTTATAATTTAACAGAAATTTATGATGGGAATTTTATTAAGAATATTATTAGAATAAATAATATTATAAATGATCTTAAAATTATTTGTGAAATTACAAATAATGATATTCTACAAAAAAAAATAGAAAGTATTGAAACTATGTTAATTAGGGAGCAAGTTACAGTTGAAAGTTTATATGTTAGTTAATGTTATAAATTTAATTATTTAATTAATAAATTTTATAAATAAAATATATATAATATATATAATATATATATAATATATATGGACAAATTTGAAAATGAATCTATTTTTAAAAAAAAATATTTAAAATATAAATTAAAATATGATAAATTAAACACTAAAAATAAATTAATAAAGGGTGGAGCTCTATTTGGTTTAGGGAATCCTGGTAATCATGGTTTATTGGAAGTTCATCGGAAAAACTTAGGACAACTACAACAGCAATTATTACACCCTAACATAAATCCACAATTAGAACAACATTTGCGTAACGAAATCGAACGGATGCATGAGTTAATTAATGAAATTAACCTCTGGATAGTCCTGGCGGTTATGTCGCCGCAGGACCAAGAAGCTGCTAGACGTAAAGCAGAACAGGATGCTTTAGAAGCGGCTAGACGTAAAGCAGAACAGGATGCTCCAGCAGCGACTACAAGTAGATGTCTGACTACAGAACAAACAGATGTTATAATTAAAAACTTAAAAGAATATAAGCTAGTTGATATTAATAATTTATTAAAGATAAAAAATTATAATACCTTTCCACCAAAAATAAAATCAATGTATGATAATTTAAATGAAAATATTACTATAACTAGCGGTGCTTTTAAAAAAGTATGGAAATTACCAGATAATACATTATGTAGTGATTCCAATAATTTAATTATTAAAATAGAAGCTTCAAATGAACATCAGTCAAAACTAGGAACTATAAAATATTGGATAAATGATGATTTAAAGTCACATGATAATAAAATTGTGCCACGAATAAAAGTTTCTACTCATTCTTTTTATCTTGAGATATATCTTAATGCTGTTTGTGATTATTTAACTTACAATGGATATCTTCCTGGTATTGTAAGAACTCCATTGCAGTATTATATAGAAGATTTTGGTAATATACCTAAAGAACATTTACAACCAATTCCCCCAAATTGGGGTTCAGCGAAATATGGTGTATTAACAGTTCAAGAAAAGGTAGCAGGAGATTTTTCTAATGATTATCTAACTGCTTACAAAGAAATGAGACAAAATTTTTATCATGAAAATATTACTCTGAGTCAAGGTATTGATTATGGCACTACTGTTAGTGTTTTATTTGAATTATGTTGGAATCTTAATATTATGCAAAAATTACTTTTATTTCGTCATAATGATTTCTGGATGAGAAATCTTTTTATACAATATGAAGATACTCGTACTAATACAAGAATGATGAAAAAGTATGGTAGTAATACTGAATTTGATCTAAATAAAAAAGATTATAAAGGATATATAATGAGTAATAATGATATAGTATATGTTCGTAATACAGGATTTGAGCCTAAAATTTCAGACTTTGGATGGTCAAGTTTTGAAACACCACGATTTTTGTTTAATAATTATTCCTGGATAAACAAACCCAGAGGATTTGCATGGGGTCAATCAATTCAAAATGCTGAACATGTTGATATACTCTGCCAACTTTGTGGTTGGTTAGGAATACATTTTATTCGAAATAATGATGCATACATATACAATAATACTTTATCCAAATTTATGAATGATAAATGGCTTAATAATTGGCATTTTGATCTTACTAGGGATAACATTACTCCAAGTGAACATATTAAAAATTGGTTAAAAAATGTTTTATTTATAATGAGTTTATTTTTCTATATTTTGATTGGACCTGGGGTTGCCCCAAATGCTCCTAGTCTTGAAAAATGGGTATTAAGACCTACTGCTAGTAATCTTGATAGATTAGCAACAAATATAATAAGTGAATGTACTGCATCTATAAATGCTAATATGTATAGTAATTATCAATGTTTTAATGTATATGCTACAATGCTATCTCAACTTAAATTAGACATAGAATATGATAACACAGAAGGACACCCAGTAGCACAACAACTTTATACTAATCAAGGAACTGCAAATTATATATTTACTCAAAGTCATGACCTTACAAATATAAATAATTTTCAGCACCTTTTATTGTTTATAACACTTCCATCCGGACAATCATCCCCATTCAGATCATGGAATCCAGCTCAATTACGTTGTATGTTACCTTTAAATTATAATTTTAGTTTTACAAATGTACTTGAAAAGTTTTTTAAAAATGCACTATCAAGATTTGATAATAATTCAATTGGACTAACAAGACCTGCAGGTACTTCTGTATATAAGTTTTCAATGCATAATGTCAATAAAAAATATGATGATTTAAATGATGTAAGAACTAGTAAACATTATCATAAACTGTCAAAAAATCTTGATATTAAACCTCTTCGTGCTACTCTATCTCAAACTATAACACAGCCAACTGATGCACAATGGAATGTAGCACCAGATGGTTCTTTTCCAACGAATGGAATATTATATGATTTAGGTGCTAATATTAGACCAACAAAAAGTAGAAATATTGGAATGGGTGTAAATGTATTTACATATGAAACACAATTTTCTGCTTTTGGATATCATAAGATAATATCAGGTGAAGATTATGTACTTGATGGATATAGTGATGAAGCAATTAAATGGATTAAATATAATACTACAACAGATAATAAACAATATATTAATGTTACGCGTATTCAGCTCAGTAAATTAAAAGACTTTAATTTAGAACTTTATCAATATGATGTCAATAATAATCCTGACAATGTCAATCATAAACAATTATTAAGTAATGTATTAGGAAATATAGAAAATAATAAAGTAGGTATCGCACTTTCAGGAGCTTTTTTTAATTATAAGAATTATAGACGAGGTACTAATGGTAGATATATTAAAGCACATAGTTGTCCTCTAAAACCACCTTTTCCAGCTGATTGTTTTAAAACAATTGGTTTTTCCAAAAAGAAAGATCAAAATATTAAAAATGAGGAACAACCTTTACCATTTTATTTATATTTTTACGGTTATTTATGTTTTGAACAAGAAATTGATACAACAATAAAGGGTGTTAGAATAGAGGAATATACTGATATTATGTTGCCTGATAACCATAGACCAGATTCCAGTAAAATTTCTAATTGTGATACAATTCTTTCTGGTGCCCCTGTTCTTCTTAAAAATGGTAATCCACACTTTTTTCCAAACATGGTATACCAAATAGCAAAAAACGTATATGGTTGTAATAACGCTGAAGATATAATGAATTATTTTAGTCCAAAGGATAATTCTAATCCAATAAACGAACAATTAAATGGTATATGTACATTACCACATAAGCACAAATATGAAGCATCTTATCCTGGAATGGAGAATCAATTTATAATTGGAGGTCAAATATCCCATGCACTTGCTAAAAATCCACGTGCTGCTTTTGGTTACAATAGTGAATATGTTTATTTAGTTACAGTAGAAGGCAGAAAAAATAGAGGAGAAGGTGTAGACTTAATACAACTTCAAAAAATTATGAAGGGTTTAGGTTGTACAAATGCAATTAATTTAGATGGTGGAGAGACAGCAGATATGATATATAAACCTAAGAATCAAAAAAAACATGTAAAAGTAGATATAAATCCAGTTCACAAATTTACTGATATAAATACTGGAAATGGTAGTCAAACAAATTCAATGAGACCAGCTACTGTTCTAAAATTTGTATCTAAATAATTTGTACAATAAAGTTATGAAGTGATTCAGTTTTTGATTTTGGTGTATATATAATTGATGGTTATCTAGGTTTTAGACAATCTTATCATGATAAATCTTTTGATAAAAGGAATAGGAACCCGTCAAAATCAAGAGTTTATATAAACAGGTCAAATATCAGATATAGATTATAAAAAATATTTGGAAGAGTTGTAAAATATCATATCGATTTTGATGCTTCTTGGGTGTTCTATATGATGCAATTAAAGATGAATAAATTATAAATATTTATTTTTTTAAATAAATTACATATAGTCTAAATGAAATTTATTAAAAAAAATTTATTAGAATAAATAATATTATAAATTACTTCAAAAATACTTATAATGTAACTAATAATAATATTTTACAAAAAATTTGAAGATATATAATCTATGTTAATTAAACCAAATTTATTTAAAGTTTATATGTTAATTAAATAGTATTTTTTAGAAAAGTTTCCACCAATATTCTTTAGTTTCTGTTTCAGTTTTTTTTTCAGTTTCTGAAGATAATTCTCTTGAAACAGAACCTGAAACTGAATCTGAAACTGAATCTGAATCTGAAACTGAATCTGAATCTGAAACTGAATCTGAAACTGAATCTGATGTTTCAATTGATGTGTCTGATGATGGTGATAATTTTTTTAATTCATTTTCTTTAATTTCTAATTCCAATCTTATTTTATTTTCTTCTAATACTTTTAATTCATTTCTAGCTTTTCTTAATTCATCTTCTATATTTTCTTTGTATCTATTTCTTTCCTCTGCTTCTGCCTTTGCTTCCACTGCTGCCTTTGTTGCTGCTGCTTTTGTTGCTGCTTTTGTTGCTGCTGCTGCTGTTGCTGTTGCTGTTGCTTCTGCTGTTGCTGCTGCTGCTGTTGCTGTTGCTGTTGCTTCTGCTTTTGTTGTTGCTTCTGCTGTTGCTGCTGCTTTTGTTGCTGCTTTTGTTGTTGCTTCTGCTGCTGCTGCTGCTGCTGTTGCTTCTGCTTTTGCTGCTGCTGTTGCTGCTGCTTCTGCTTCTGCTGTTGCTGCTGCTTTTGTTGCTGCTGTTGCTGCTGCTTTTGCTGCTGCTTCTGCTTCTGCTTCTGCTTTTGCTGCTGCTGCTGCTGCTTCTGCTTCTGCTTCTGCTGTTGCTGCTG
>Ga0228642_1000332_pt1 | contig 19996 bp, 7 predicted proteins | sample 53DmetaG_FD_190071 | JGI IMG/M metagenome (GOLD analysis project Ga0228642, IMG submission 190071) | Seawater microbial communities from Monterey Bay, California, United States - 53D | ecosystem: Environmental > Aquatic > Marine > Coastal | place: USA: California | collected 2016-09-29
AATATCAATAGATAATGTAAGAGGATATGATTGTGATATAATAGAAAAATATAAAAAAATAATAGATAATTTAAGAAATAATGATTGGGATTCATATCCAGATATAGTTTTACCATTTGAAGAAATAGAAGAATTAATAAAAAATATATCAAAAGAAGATTTAAATAAAATAGCAAAAAAATTAAAATTACCTTATAATAAAATAAATAAAAAGGAATTAGCTTATGTATTAGGATGTAAATATATAAAAGGATGTGTAGGTTCAGATTATGCTCGTGCATAAATATTTTATAAAGATTCTATAATATCAAGAGAAACAGTATTATTAATAATAAAATCTTTATTAATTTTTTTTGGATCAATAATTTTATATATAGTTTTTTTATGTATAGATATAATATTATTATTATTTCTTTGAAATATTAATGGGAAAACTCTAGTTTGATAAGAATTAAAAGAAGTAGAATAAATTTTAATAGTTTTTTTACAATTTTTATATAATTGAGCACAATAATAAAAATTATATTTAGTTTTATATATAATAAAATCATTAATTTTAAAGTTTTCTAATATAGATAAATTTTTATTTTTTTCTTCAAGACTTTTTTTAAGATTATTTAATCGTGTTTTTCTACTATTTAATTCAGAATTATAATATAAAACATATGAATCAAAATCCGATTTATATGATTTAAAATCAATAATATATTTAAAATTTTTTTGTTTTAAAAAATCGTATATATGTTTTTGTAATTGTGTTTTAGAAATACTATGTGATATAGATTCATGGTCATATTGAATACTATATATATTATTATTAAAATTATAATTTTTAGGTAATTTCTTTTTTAAATCATTAACAACAATTTTTTGTATATCATCTAATACTGATAATAAAATATGAAAATAACCTAAATTAGCTGACATAGATTGATGACCGAAATCACATTCTTCTAAAAATCTAGAAAAACAATAATTAGAATCAAAAACATGTTTATATATATGTGTTCTAATAATATCATAATGTATATTTTTAGATTGATGAATTAAGAAATATATAAAAGGTTGTTTAATTTTATTTTTAATTTGTAAATAAAAAGAAATTTGTTCTTCTAAATCTTTAATTTCTTTATTATAATACATTTTATATATATATAAAAAAAAATCAATTTATTAAATATTTATATTATTAATTTATACACAACAACAAATATTATTTTTATGTGTTTTTTGTTTACACCAATCATCATGTTCTTTAATATCATTAAAACCTAATTCATGTTCAATATTTTTAAAATTAATATCTTTATAATTCTCAGTAGATTTAACAGAATCATAATATAAATCAGTTTTTAATATAATAAATTTTTTCATTAAATCTCTTAATATATCTTCTTTATAATTATGAAATTTATTTTCATTATATAAATTTTCAATATCTTCAGGAATAACATATTTACATCTTTGTTTAGTATCTAAAATTTGTTTTTCTATAGTATTAATAAAAATTTCAGGTTTAAGATTAGGTGTCATTTTTTCAAATCTGATTTGTGTTAATAATTGGTCATATGATTCAGTAGCATTAGCATGTGCTTCAGCTTTAGTAGAAAATTCAAATGCATTACCAAAAGATTGAAATAATGTATTTATAGATGCGGCAACACCAACAGATATAGTAAATATTAAATTTAAATTTTTAAAATATTCACTAGAAGCTAAAAAAGAAACAACACCACTGGTAGAACTTAAAATAATAGATGGTATTAATAAATATTTATTCATACATAAATAATGTTTATTTGCCATTGAATGTGTTTTTTTTTTTAATTCACATAATTTTTCTAATTTAGTATAAGTTTCAATAGTTTCTTTATCTATATTTTTATTTAATGATTTAATATAATTATTAACACTTTCTAAATCTTTATAAAATATAATTTTATTACTATTTTCATCATATATAGGTATTGAACCAAAAAAATTTAAATTTAAATTTTCACAAGTAGTTGATAATGGATCGATATTTTTAAATGTTATACTAATATTAAAATCATTATTTTTTAAATATCCTTCCATAATATATAAATAAATTTCTGATAATAATGTAGATGATGTAATATTAAATGTATTAATATTTAATAATTTATAAATATTATTATTTATATGAATATTTAATAAATTATCTATTATAAAATCTTGATTTTTTTTACATATATTACAAGTTAAATATTTTAAATCACTTAATAAAGATAATTTTTTATTAAAATTTAATGTAGTTTTATTATTATCTATTTCATTTTCATTATTATCTATAGCTTCAGCTTCAACTGAATCATATAATTCTTTATTAATAGTTATATTATTATCTATAATTAAATTATCTTTATCTTGTATAATATTTGACATTATAAATATTATATTTTTTTATTTTAGTAAAAATATCGTATATGAAAAAAAAAATTAGTTAATAAAAATATTTATAGATATTAAATTAAAGTAAATCAATTAATTTATTAGCTACAATATTTAATTCTGTTTCAATTATATTCCATAAATCATTATTTTGTTCTATTAAAATAATACTTTGTGTATCATTATAATTTTGTATTAATTTACCTTTATTTAAATTAGTTAATTTAAAATATATTTCTATTTGAATTTGTTCATATTCAGGAATAAATGTAAATAATCTATTTTTTCTATTTTTAACTTCAATTAATTCATCATTTTCAATTCCATCAATTTTACCACAAATATAAAAATCAATATCATTAATAGAACATAATTTATATTTATATAATTTAGAATTATTATTAGTAACATTTGTTTTATATTTTTTTGCATATTGTTCTATAATTTTATTTTCATTTCTAATACCTCTTTTTTTATTAATAAAACCATTCATATATTCTTTAATTTCTTTTGTATTTTTTTCTCCTAAAATATTATCAACTTTTTTTTCTAAAATTTTTTGTTGTTTTATACAATCATTAGTATTATTTAATTTAATACAATTTTTAGTAACACATTCTAATAATTCTTTATTTAATTTTAAACAATCATCTGTAGTTTTTACAGTATTTAATTTATCTGTATAAATTTCATATTGTGTATCTGTAATATCTTTATTATTTTTAAATACATCTAATAATTTTAATGTAGCAGTATTATCAATATTTTTAAATTTATTAATATCAGTTTTATTTTCTATTTTTTGAATTTTACATAAAATATTATGTAATATTTCTTCTTGTGATTTATATGGATTTTTATTAATTAAAGCAGCAATATCTGAAGCATTAAAGAAAATTTGCATTATATAAATAATATAAATATATAATCAATTTATAATAATTCTTTTTGATTTTTATAATAATTTTCAAATTCTGTTTTTCTCATATTTTTCCATATATTTGTATCATATTTTAATTCTTTTTTAATTTTTTTATATTCATTAATATATTTATCACCAAAAATATTAATATTTATTTTTAACATAAAAGAACAACAATGTAAAAATTCTAATATATTAATTTTAAATTTTAATTTTTTATATATAAGTAATAATAATTTTTTATGATTTTTATCACCATATTGTTTTTTATTTTTTATAATAAATATTTTAAATAAATTACCCCAATATTTTATTTCTGATAAAATAATTATATCTAAAAATATATTTACAATATTTTCTAAATTAGATTCTATAGATATATTATATTCAGATGATTTTAAAAATAAATTATAAATTTTTAAATCATCATATGATTTTAATTTAGAATATAAAATTTGTAAAACAATCAAAGTTCTTTTTTCATTAATTTTATTAATAGTATTAATATATTTTTCTCTAAAATATATATGATATTTTACATTATTTATATTATTAATTGTATCACCTCTACATAATTCATATGTTTTTTGATATATAGGTTCATTAGATTTTTTTAAATTTTGTTCTAAATTATTAGTAGGATTATATGTATTTATTATACAATTATTATTTATATTTAATTTAGAATCACAATTTAATTTATTATAATGTTTATTAACTATATATTCTCTATAAGGAGAATCATTATAACATCCAATACTATTTAATTGATTTATATTATTAACATTTGATAATTGTTTTTTTTCTATATTTTTTAAATTATTTTGAATATTATTATGATATATTTTAAATAAATTTTTTAAAGAAGATTTATTTTGTATAGGAGAAGTAGGTGGTGATAAATTAGATTGTTCTGAATCTACATTTGAAGATGTTGATAAATTAGATTGTTCTTTTTGTGTAGGAGAAGTAGGTGGTGATAAATTAGATTGTTCTTTTTGTGTAGGAGAAGTAGGTGGTGATAAATTAGATTGTTGATTTTGTTGTGTAGAAGTATTTAAAGAAATATTAGATTTTGTATCTATATTTGTAGATTTTTTTTCAGATGATTTATCTTTTGATATAGTTTCATTTCCACCTTTTTGTGTATTATCTAATGATATATCATTATAAATAATATCATAACTATAAGAATTATCTGAAGGTCTAATTATACGAGGTAAACAACTATCTATATTTTCATCTAATAATTTACTTTTACCATAATTTAAATCAACTTTATCCATTTTATTTACAATATCTTTTACAAAAGTTTTAAGTTTATTATTTCTTTTAGATATATTATTATCTAAATCTTGAATTGTTTTACCATAAAATTCTTTATCATTTAAATCAGGTATATTAGGATTTTTTTCATTTTTATTAACATTAATTAAATCTAAATAATTATTAGGTGTTCCTAAATTTTTATAACATCCTAATTGTGTTAATTTTAATTTATCATTTAATATTTGTGTATTTAATTTAATATTATAATCTATTGTATTTTTTAATTTTTTATATTTTTCATTAATTATATATGTAGTATCAGTAGGTAATATTTCAATTTTTTTTCTATTATTTATATTATTACAATCAGGAATACAATCTGTAGAATTACAACATAAATCAACACCTTTAGTATCATTTAATATAAAATTATAACATTTTTCTTTAGTATTAATTTTATTATCTTCTATTAATTTAATATCATTATTAATTAAATTTTTATATTTATTTGAATCTAATATATTATCTATACTATTTTGTGTATTTATATCTAATATTAATTGTTTATTATTATAATTAGTTAATTCATTATATGGACTTTTACAACCTTTATATAATAAATTAAAAAAGTTATTAATTTGTTTTTTTCTTGTAATTTCTTTTTTATAATTAAAATTTTTAATTTTATTAATTTCTTCAGTAATTTTTAATAAATTATTATAATAATTATTAGTATTAATAGAATTATTAGTATCATTAAAAATATTATTTAAATATATATTTTTAATATTAGTTAATTCAGATTTAGTAATTTTCATACATTTAATATATCTACGATTATTTAATGTAAATATATTTGTATTTTCATCTAATATAGGTAAATTATTAGAAGTATTTTTAAATAAATTATTATCATTTTTAGTATTAATATTAATAATACCATTAATAGATGTTAATGATAAAATTAATCGTTGTTTTAAAGTTTTTGAATAATTTTCAAATTTTTTAATATTAATCTTGTTCATATTAATAGTAAAATTTTGATTAGTTTTATAATATTGATCTTCAATAGATTTTTTATAAAAATCATTATATTTTTCTTCAATAGATAAAATATTAGTTGTATTAGTTATATTAAATATATTTTTAATAATTTTTAATGTGCGAATATTATTTTTAATAGTATTTTTATATGTAATTTTATCAAAATTATTAGATAAATCAAAATTAATTAATTTATCATTATTACATCCCATTTTAAAATAAATAAAATATAAAATATAAATTAAATTAAAATAATATTTTAATTTATAATCTATTTTATCAATATTTTTATAAAATATATCATAATTACTAAAATTAATAATAGGTAATATTGGTTTATCTAAATGAGGTGTTTTAATATTAGATTCAAATATAGTATTATTTTTATGTATTAATATATTAAAATTATATTTTTGTATATCAGATTTTCTATCCGTATTTTGTAAATTTTCTAAATTTTCTAATTTAGGTATATTATTATTATTAGTATCATCATAAGTAATAAAATATGACATTACATTTTTTAGCATTTTAGGTGAGAAATTTTTATAAAAATTTTTTATATATTTACTTTTAGTAGTCATAAGTATATATTTTTTTGTAGAAAATTCCATAAAATAAAAGAGATCATATATTTTATCTTTTATATCAGTATTTTTTATTAATATTAATTTATTATCTTTAATATATATCATTGATTCATCTTTGGTATTTTTTTTATATATTAATTTAAATAAACTAACAGAACCGAACCTTTTAGGAATAAGCTCTGTTCCAATATTTAAATATGGTGTAGTTAATATATGTTCTCTATAAAATTTATAATCATCTATATTTGTTTTTAGAGGTTCTGTATTATAATTAATTATATCAATTTTATCACTAAACACAATTTTATTATTTTTTACACATATAAATCTATTATAATAACTATTATATAATGATATATATGTATTATTAGAAATATTAATATATCTATTATATTCTGTTTGATTTATATTAGGTAATTTAATATTTAATATAGTTTTAGGTAAATTCCATATATTTATAATAATATATAATTTTAATAACATCCATTTATATTTTTTTTCAGGATTATTAATATTTTTTAATTGATTTATTAAAGTTAAATTAGAAATATCATTAATATTAATATCAGATATATTAAATTCATCTTTTAAATAAAAATATGTAGATTTTAAATTCCAAAAACATATAATATTAGCTAATGTAAATATAATATTATCAATATTTTTAACATATTGTCCTAATTTATTATTATCTGTTTGTTTTCTAAAAGTAAAATATTCACAAGGAATACATATATTATTTTCTTTAGAATTTTTTGATATATAATAATATTCATAATCATTAGGACATATTTGTTTAGAAATACATTTTTTAAAATTATGATTATTAATATCATTAAATGAATTAATATCACATGGAGAACAGGTATTATTTTTTAAAAAATAATACTCATCATATGCATATTTATTTCCATTAATAGTTGTATTTAATGGAACTTTTTTTTCAGAATTATCATTAAAAAATGTGCCTTTATCACATTTTAATGTTTTAGTATGTTTAGTTTCATATGTATTAATTGTTTTAGGAGCATTATTACAATAAATAATTAATTCAAAATCTATTTTATTACATATAATATCTTTTTTTGTAATATTATCATAACATATATCAGTTCTATTAATTGTAATAATATCATTTTTTTGTGTAATATTAAATATAGCTTCTTTTTTATTAATATCTGTTTGTTTATTAATAGATTCATTATTATATTTACTAATAATCATAGGACATATATGTGTGGAATCTTTTAATTTAATTGATAATGGAGTAAATTCAATATTTTTATGACCATTAATTTTTAATATTTCAATATTATTATTTTTATTATCTTTTAACCATTCATTATATATTTTTTCATTTTTTTTTAAATAAAAATTATATAAAGAAGGTCTCTTAAAAAGAAATGGCGAGTCTACCCATTTATTATATGCTGAATAATATCTTTCTAATGGTAGTGGATATTTTTTTGTTTTAGCTATATTTGTATTTTCATATATATTATAATCAAAACCATCAATACATTCATTATTTTTTTGTGAATTATTACTTAATTTTAAATAAGAATAATAAGGACATTGAGATGTTTTAGGAACACATTTATTATTTTTAATATATGAATTAATATTACAAGGCATTAATATATTACCTTCTGGATTATCAATATTTATAGAGTTTTTTAATAAATCATTGATTTTTTTTTTATATTTAGATTTTAAATTAGAATTAATATAATTATCTAATTCTGTAATATTAATTTCATTATTATTTTTAATATTAATATTATTTATCATCCATTTACATAAACTATCTTCATTATTTAAAATTTGAGTCCATATTTTAGATGGATTTTTTATATAATTTATTAAAAATTTATATTTTAAAAATTGTTTTTTAAAAGATTTATGATAACTAAATTGATAATTATATTTTGTAAAAAAATCATATCTATTAGTTTCTATCCAATTAGTATTATTAATATTTTCTGGTTGTTTTCTGGAATAATAAAATCTTTCATATTGAATTTTAATATTAACATTAGGAATAAAATCTTTTGTTATAGAATTTTTATCAAAAATTAATACTATATATTTAATATTTAATTGTGTAAAATTAATATCATTTGCATTATCAAATATATAACTATTATTTTTAGTATTATATATATATATAATAGAATGATTTAATTTTAAAGTTTTATTAATATTATCATAACTATCTTCATGTATAAATCCTAATTTAATAGAACCATTATAATTATTAATTTTAATACCATGTATTATATATGTTGAATCTATATTAAAAATTTGGTGTTCGCGAAATGACATAAATGTTCTATTAGGAGTTAAATTAATAGTCCAATGTATATTATAATTTATATTTTCAATAAATGATTTATATAAAGTAAAATCTGTATTATTTAATAATTTAATATTATATGGAATATATTTTCTTATATAATTTGATTTAATAGTTTTAATAAGATTATTATTTGGAATATATTTATTATCTATATTTTTTTCATACATAATTTTTTTTATATGAAGATATTTATCAAATACAAATATTTCACCTTGTTTAGCTATTAAATCTTTATTAGGTAATCCAAAATATTCCATAATACTATTTTCATTATTTTTAAATATAATATCATAATTTTGTTTTTCTTCTATAGTGACGGGAGGTTTAATTCTATCATTAAATAATTTAAAATATTCTTGTGGAGTTTTTTTTTCGTTTCCAATTGTAAATATATTATCATTTGTAGAATATTTACATGATATACGAGAAATATAACCAAATGATACATTAGTTGAATTATAATATTTTTTTACTGCATTTACAGCCAACTGTATTTCTTTTCTTTCTTTTTCATATTCTAATTTATATGTCTCATAAATTGTTCTTATGTTTTTTATAATATTTTTTGTATTTTTTATACTAATTATATTATTTAAATACATAGACATAATTATATTGTAATATCTAAAATTTTTATTTTTATTAATATATACATTAGGTATATATATTTGTAGTTTATTTATATCTTTCATAAATAATTCTTTTATATCATATGATAAAATATTTTCTTTACCTCCATATTGAATAACAGTAGTTTTACCAGTATTTTTATCATATTTAATATAATTTGGATTATATTTTTTATCTTTTACTGGAATACATTTATGTATTTCTGTATTTGTAATATTTAATTTTTCACCAGGATTACATATTAATGTAGGTTGAGGAATACATTTATTATTAGTAGTAATTTGATTATTTTTTTTATGTAATATTTCTGTAAAACCATTTGGTAAATATTCTAAATTTTTATATGTATATTGTCCTTGAACTTGTGCAGATGTAATATTATTTGTGCGTTCTGTATAATATACTTTTTTTCCAAATTCATTAGGACAAGTAATACATTTTTCTTCTTTATTAGGATTTAAACCTATAATTTGACCTGGAGGACAATTTTCATTTTGTGTTATAATTTGTATTCCATAAATTCTTTTAAACTTATCTTTGGTAATATGTCCAGAATTTTTAGTAATTTGATTGACTTCATTTTGAGATACTCGTATTGGGTCTAATTTATTTATTGTTAAATCTGATAATTTAATATAAGCAGATACATTTGAAAGACTACTTAATTTACCATATTTATTATTCCAATCAACATATATTTTTATAGTTTTTTTATTGAAGAATTTTTTACCATTATAAACTTCACTCCAATAACCACCTTTCCCTACTTTTTGTGGACTGTGACCATAATATGGTGCTAATTTATATGGATCAGGATAATATAATGTATTTCCGGTTTTCGAATTTGTCCATATATATAATTTAGCTTCAAATTGTTTATGGATTTTAAAATCTTTTTCTAAAACACTTTTATTAAATTCAAACCACTGACGACCATTTTCTACACCTCTAAATTCTTTTATGATTTCTGGAACATTACGTCCAATTGATGGAACTGGTGTATTTTGAATATCTCTATTTCTATTAGAATTAAATGTATCAGCAATAGCATTTAATTTAGTTCTCATTAATGAACCAAAACTCATACTTTTAACATAATCTTTATTTCTTAAACAATTACCATTTATATTATCGCCATTACTTGTAGGTGGTATATAAATATGATCACATTTTTGATTTTGAAAACTAAAACCACTATAATTTCTATTTTGACAACTAGGATCTTCAAGAACTTGTTTTTTTATAAGCTCTGGTATTGTTTTTAAAAATGGATCATTACTGTCAAAACAGTGTTTTTTTGCTTGATTTACAGCATATATATCTTGTGTAGTAAATCTTTTTGGTTTTATATAATATGGATATCCAGACCCGGTCCATCCTTGACTTGTACAAGGTGTGTGACCGTTCTGCATATTCCATATTCTATGTCTGTATTTTACAGGTGTTGCTTTTACTCTCCATTCCCCCGGACAATATGCTTTGTCTTGTGTTAACGCACCTTGATCATCTAATACTTGTATAGACCATAAATATGGTTTTATTTCAGCAGTAAAATTATTAGAACCATGACCAAGATAAAATGTTTTGTTATTAACTCTTCTTGAACATCTAATACTCCATGTACAACGATGAAACCAATGATGATTATTGCTATGATCTCTATTTAAACTGAAATTAAAAAAATAATCGTTATCAGAATAAGCTTGATTATACACTTTATCACCTCTAATTACATATTCAGTAGCTCTAAAATGCAAATTCATTCCCCATCCCTCATTCGCATCTGTTCTTATTATAGTAAAAGCCATACCACTATGATGGTGTCTACTTTCTATACGAAATCTATCACCATATGGAGATATATTATTTATATTATGATTATATGCTTGCATATAAATACTAGGAAATTCAATATTATATGACTGCAATACAGGTTTTCTATTATATGGAGAATGTCCTACATAAAAAGAATATGGATTTGGATTTGCCGTAAATCCTATACAACGGTTGCTTGGGAAATTTGATACATAATTAGCACCTACACGTGGTATATATATTAACCAATTACAACCATTAACACTTTTATTAATTCTAAATATAGCAGCTTTAATTTTCACTCCAGGATTATTTTTAGGACATAAATATACTTTTAAAATATCTAATTGATATGGTGCTTTCCATCCATGTATATTTTTTATACTACTAAGATTTCTTAAGTGACATGTATTAAATCCTCCACTTTCTAGTGAACTTCCTCCTAGTTTAGAATTTTTAATATCAAATGGTAATTCTAAATTATTTTTTAATTTATTATTATCATTATTTCCTGTTTGAAATAATAATTCTAAATTATTTTCTAATTTATCATTATCATTATCATCATTATCATCATTATCATTATTATTATTACTCATATAATATATATATATGAAAAAAAACAAAAAAAATATTATTTAAATTATTTAATTTAATTAATTTCTTTATAATAAGTATTTATTTGTTTATTAAAATCAGTATTATTATCATCTTCTAATAAATTTATATTATTTAAATGACTTAAATAACAATTTTTTTTATCATTTGATATTTGAAAATTAGTGCATAATGGATCATTATTACATTTTTCTTTTAATAAATTATAATTACAATTATTTGAAGAACAAGCATTAATATATTGATTTAATAATTTAGAATTATCTGTATCTATATTTAAATTTAAATCTTTATAATTTTCACAAGATAATCCTAATCCAATTTCACCAGAATGTTTTTTAAAATCAGTCCAATAACTATCTGGTTTTAATTGTGGTGGTGTAATTTTATTTAATGAATATTTTTTATTTTTATATTTTTTATATTTAATATCTATTAAATCAATATTCCATAAAATAATATCATTATTATCATTATAATAATTTTTATTTTCTAATAATAATGTTTGAATAGGTTTATTAAATATTTTATCTTTACAATTATATAATTTTTTTTCTAAATGAATTGAATTATTATGTTTTATATATTTATGTTTTTTATTTTCATCTGATTTATTATTTTCATCTGATTTATTATTTTCATCTGATTTATTATTTTCATCTGATTTATTATTATTATTATCATAATATTCACATAATGTTTGTGGTAAATTAGTAACTTTAGTTTTTAAATAAGCATGTGTATTAGATGTATTATATGTATCTAAAGGATTATTAACTAAATAATTTAAATATATACAATCAGTAGTATTTTCACATGCATTAATACATGTTTTAAAATCATCAATAATTTTACCATTAGAATTAATATCAGTAGATATAATTTTAGTTAATATTTTAGGTTTTTTGGAAGATAAATAATGTTTAATTTTAATATTATTATATTTTAAATAATGATAACAATAATTATTTAAAATGGAATTATTAGATTTATTTTTATTAATAAAAAGAAATTTATTATTAGAAGAAATTTTATAAAAAATTTTAAAATAAGGTTGTTCTTTAATACGAATAATATTATTAATAATTAAATTAAATTCTTTATTATTATTAATTTTAAAAATATTTGTATTTAAATTATTATTAATAATATTAAAATTATATGTATTATTATATTTATTATAATTTAATTTCCAAATTTTATTTAAAAAACAATATTTATCAGTAATAGAATTTTTATTAAAAGAATATTTTTTATTACAAAATATAGGATTACCATTTTTATTTTTATTAAAATAATATTCCCAAATAGATAATATATTATTATTATTAGTATTAAATGATTTATTATTAGAATTTAAATTAAAATTAGTATATGAAATAAAATATTTTTGTTTATTAAATAAATTAATATTAGATGTAGTGGAATAAATATTAATATTATCATTAATAGAATCATTTAAAATAAATAAACTAAATTTATGAGATGATAATGAAATATTTTTATTATTAAAATTATTAAATATATCAATATTAATTGGTTCATATATTTTATATGTGGAAATTTTATAAAATTCATTTTTAATATTGTTGCGAAATATTATAGTATAATTAGTTAATTCTTCATTAAATGTTTTAGAATTAATATATCCTAAATTATATTTAATATTAGATTGTATTAATGAAATATCAGTAATAATATTATTATCTAAATCTTTTAAGAAAAAACTATATTCATGATTATCTAATGTATTTATATTTAATGTTAATTTATCAGTTTTTTTAAAATAATTTAAAATTTTTAAAGATATATTATATTGATAAATATCAGGATTTTCTAAAAAAGTAATAAATATATAATTTTGATTAAAATTTCTAATTTTATTTTTTTTAATATAACTAATAGAATTAATATCATATAATAATTTATTATTAGAATATATAGAAGATTGTTTAATAGAACATAAATTAGTTTTATTATTAAAAGTGAAACAATTACAATTAATATTATTAATACATTTATTTAAACATTGTTTAATATTTTTAACTGTATAATTAATTAATTCATTATTATTATCAGAATCACATTTAAAATATTTTTTAATATTAAATTCAAGTAAATTTCCACCATTAATTATATTATCTGAACAATTATAAATTATAAAAATTATAAAAATTATAATTAATATAAAAATTAATATTTGTGGATATTTTATCATATAATTATTATAATATATTTAAATAAAAAAAATATAATAATTATAAATGTTAAATGAAAATATAATAAATTATTTATATAAAAAAGTATTTAATATTATTACAACAAATAATAATTTAAAAAATATAGAAGAAGTAAATATAATAGAAAATAAAAGTATAACAACAAAAACGAAAATATTTAGTCAAAGAGATATATATAGAGATAATATAAATAATGAAGTGCCAAATGAATTAATAAATTGTATATATGATGATAATAATGATGATATAAATGGTAGTTTAATAGGGAAAACATCAAATGATAATTTAATAAAAAAATATGTAAAAATCAAATTAAATTATGTAGATAATAGTATTATATTAGATGATTTAAATAATATAATATCTATAACATTTTATTCAGATAAATTAATAAATAGTATTCCATATAATTTTGATATAAATGGAAGTTATGTATATGAATTATATAGACCAGATAATGAAACATTATTATATCCAGATGAAGGGAATTGGATAATTGATAATGAAGCAGGTATATTAATATTTAATACAAATATGAATATAAATATATTAGAAAATGATATAAAATATATAAATGAAAATAATAGTCCATTTATAACATTTTATTCATATAATGGAAAAATAGGTTTATATCCTTTAACATATAATAAATCAAATGAAATAGAAATATATAATAATTTAAATATAAATGAAAATATTATTATAAAAAATAATTTAACAACAAATGGAATATATGTAAAAAATATTGATAAATATCCAATATATAGTCATAATCAAATTATAAATAAAAATAATGAATTATATTTTAGTGTAAATAATGAATGGTTTAAATTATCAAATGATAAATTATTTCAATTAGAAGTAGAACAATTAATTTATAATACAGATAATAATATAATAGATATAAATAAAAATGTATCAGTAATTGAAATATCAGATTTTTTATTAGAAGATATAAATATAACATTACCAATAGTAACAAAAAATGGAATTGAAAAAACAATTATAATGGGACAAAGTGTATCAAATTTTGTAAATAATGTATATATTGTTGTAAGAGGAACTTTTATAAATATGAATGGAGATGGACCATCTTTTATGAATGTAAAATTTAATAAAACAGGTCAATTTATAAAATTAATTTCAATTATATCAGAAGATGAAGATGTTTTTGGTAGTAAACAAAGATATTGGCAAATAATAATTGATAATAGTAAACATATTATAGTTGAACAAAGTAATGAATCATCAATAAATAATTATGAAATAGTTTTATATAATACTATTAATATAAATATATTAAATATAACAAAATTAATATCTATTATAGAATTATCAGATCATATTTATGAAGATGTATATATAATATTACCAGATGTATTAAAACCAGGTATAAAAAAAGATATAATTATGGGAACTTCAACAAATAAATATTTAAATGGTAATCATATTATAATTTATGGAAATTTTATGGATGTATCTGGTATTGGACCAGTACAAATGAATTTAAAATTATATAATACAGGACAAATAATTCAATTAATTTCTATTGTAAGAGAAAATAAAAATATATATCAAACAGAAATAGAAAGTTATTGGCAACTTACAAGAGCACAATTTGATTGTGTAGATGAATTTTCTGAAATAAATTATGAATTTACTAATGAATCAAATATAAATAGTCAATTAAATTTAATAACATCAGAACAACAAACAATTATTTATGAAAATAATTATAATTTTGATAATGTATTATCTAATTTAATTTATGATGAGTTAGTTTTATCTTATAATACAACAACATATAATATAGATACATCTTTATATAAAGATTATGTAGTAATTGAATTAGCAAATAATTTAATAACAAATTTATTTATAATTTTAGATAATTGTAATTTTAATGCAAAAGAATTAACTATAATTATGGGAAAAAGTGTAAATAAATATATAAATAATTATAATATAATAATTACAGGAAAATATTTATGTGCCAGTGGAGTTGGTCCAGAATATTTAGATATAGAATTTAATCAATCAGGAAATTATGTTCATTTAGTTTCTATAGTTCAAAAAAATAAAAATATTGATAAATATGGTGAAAAATATTGGTTTATATTAACAGGTTCTTTTGATGATTCAAAAACTTTTAGTGTAAATATAATTGACCAAATTTTACAAGATAATATAGTAATTAATCAATCTATTATAGATTATAAAAAACTTATTTCAAAAAATACTCTTAATATGGTTCTTACACATATAACTCTAATAGAATTATATGAAACAACTACAGAAGATATTATTATTATTTTACCTTTATTAAAAATGCCAGCAGTTCATTATCATATTATTATGGGAGAAAGTGTAAAAAAATATATAAATGGATATAAAATTATATTAGTAGGTAAATTTTTTTATAATAATACTTTTTATAATAATATTTATTTTACTAATACAGGACAATATATTGAATTAATTTCTATTATTAATAATATTAATATTCCAATAAATAATTCTGATAAATATTGGCAAATTTTATTTAATAATTTTCAATCAACTAATTATACTATTGAAACTGGAGTTTTAAATTTAATTAATAATACTGATATAATTCAAATTAATAATTTTATTATTAATAATCAATATGAATTACTTTTATATGATTCTAATAATATAAATTTTATTGATATTAATAAAAATATAACACTTATTGAATTAGATTCAACATTATCAAATGATATATTTTTTATTTTACCAGTATTAAATAATACAGGACAAAAAAAAATTATAACTTTATCTAATAATTCTTTTCAATTTCTTAATAATTATAATATATATATTTATGGTTTATTTATGAATAGAAATGGTTTAATTAGTTATATGTTTATTCAATTATCTTCATCAAATCAAATTATAAAATTAGTATCAGTAAAAATTGTTAATAATATAATTTCTGATTATAATTATTATTGGCAAATAATTTTATGTGATTATCAATATATTACTTATAATAATAATAATTATAATATTAATTTTAATTTTTTATCTAATATTTATTCTTTACCTTCTGATAATTCTAATTATAAATTTATATCATATAATTATTATATTACTAATATTATTCCTAATGATTCAGATGAAATTATAATTTTAGAATTATATGATATTTTAAATAAAGATGCTTATATTTTATTACCAACAAATAATAATATAGGTCAAAAAAAAATAATTATGACAGGACATAGTTTTAATTATTATTCTAATGGATTTAGTATTATTTTATATTCATATTATATTAATGATAATGGTATTGGACCAGTATATATGAATTTAAAATTTACAAGTTCAGGTCAAATTATTTATTTAATATCATCTATTACTGAAGAATATAATAATGAAAGATTGAATTATTGGCAAATTATATATGGACATTTTTTATCAACTGATACTTTTACTATTGCAAATGGTATTTTAATTAATTTTGAAGATCCTGGTAAAATTGGACAAAATATTGTTAATACTTTAAATGAAACTGTATTAGAATATACAACTGATGAATTAATAAATTTTGAATTATTAATTTATATTCATGGTAGTATTAATGTTATTTCACTTAATAAAAAAATTACTATAGTTGAATTAACTGATTATTTACAATCTGATATTTATTTAATTTTACCTAATACTACTGTTATTGGATTTTATAAATATATTCTTTTAGGACCATCTACAAAAAAATATTTAAATGGATATAATATTATTATTTATAGTAAATATATTAGTACTGAAGGTATTGGACCAGTTTTTATGAATCTTAAAATGAATACTCCAGGACAATCTTTATATTTACTTTCATTAATTGATTTTAATTCTTCTGATTTAACTAAATATTGGCAATTTATTATTAGTAATTTTTATGTTGATGATTTTATTGAATTAAAAAATGATTATTATATTAATTATAATTTAAATTCTGATTATAATACATTAGTTGATCCTTCTTATAATGATCCAAATATTACACAAAATATTAATATTTTAACATATGATAATTTAAATATTTCTAATAATTTAAATGTTTTTAATTTACATATTTCTAATAATTTAAATATTATTAATTCTAATAATTTAAATGTTTCTAATATATATACTAATTCTTTACATTTTAATCATTATATTATTAATATTAATTTAATTAATAATATTTCTCTTAATTATAATTATAATTATATTATATTACAATTAAATTCTAATTTAATAGAAAATAAAATTATTACATTAGATATACCTACACAAATTGGTATAAAAAAAACTATTATTTTAGATTCTTCTATTTCTACATATATTAATCAATATTCTATTATACTTAATTCATATTTTTTAGGTTATTTTAATAATAATAATTATAATAATATTTCTAATCAATCATCTATTATTTTTAATAAGAGTGGAGAAAAAATTCATTTAATATCTATGAAATCTATTGAATCAATTTATTATTGGTTTATTTTATAATATATTTTATATATTTAAAAATTGATTTTTATTATTATTATATTTAATGTCTATTAAAATTAATACAAAAGATTCTAAACAATTTATTTTAAATAATATTATTCCATATACTAAAATTAAATTATTAACTGATTTATTATATAGTTTAAATGATAATGAAGAAAATGAAAATAATAATGAAAATGAAAATGAAGAAAATGAAAATGAAGAAAATGAAAATAAAACATTAAATAATTTTAATTTAAAAGAAGATTATGAAATTGAATTAGATATAAATTATAATATATTAGAAAAAATATTTGAATATGCTGATTATACATTTAAAATAAAAGAATTAAATATAACAGATCAAGATAAATTTAATTATATAAATAACTTTTTAGATTGTAAAAAAGATGATTTATGTGATTTATTAAATGCTTGTGATTATTTACAATATGATGATTTAGTTGATATTATATGTGATAAAATTGCAGATGATATAGAAAAATGTGATTCAGTAGAATCTATTACAAAATTATTTAATATTAATAAAATTATTAGTAAAGAAGAAGAAGAAGAAATATTAAGTGTTTTAACATAAATAATTATAATTTATTATTTATTATTTATTTTTATTATTTATATATTTTTTTATTATATAATTATAATGATAAGAATTAATAATAATAATCAATTAGAATCTGATAAAAATTTCACATTAGAAAAATTAAAAAATTTACAGAAATATAATAATCTGGATGATTATTTAAAAATAAATTTTACTCATTATTTTAAACATGATGAATCTCAATTATATATTGTTACAGCTAATCATACACCTAATTTTACATATAGTGATATAGAACCAATTGATATTCATAATAATATTATAAAATGGATTGGTTTATTAATTTTTAAAAAATCAAAAAATTTTAGAGGTGATACAAAAATATCTAATCATGATGAAAATTATAATTTTTATAATATATTAAATAATTTTATTTTTGCATATGGTAATTATAATTATTTAGAAAAAATTTCTACTGAACTTTTATATATATATAAAAAAAAATTAATTCCTATTTATGATACAGATTATTTATATTATAATTTTGATAATATACCTATTTTAAAAACTGAAATATTTAATAATAATATATTATGGAATAGTGATTGGCGATTTCATAAACAAATATTAAATGAAAAACATTATAATAAAATTATTGAAATTATTATGTTTTTTATTTTTGATATATTAGTTATTTTATATCCTACTGAATGGAATTTTTTAATTGATGGATATATATATAAATCCATATATAAAGATATTAATAATAATAATTATAGTATTAATAATTATACAGATAAAAATATTATTTTAAAAACATATTTATATCAAATATGGATTATTAATATGTTTATATTAAAAATAGATAAAGATAAAGATAAAAAATATATAGAAAAACTCCCTAATATTCTTAATAATACATCTTATAATACTACATCATTTAATGATATGACTAAATTATTAATTCAATATTCTAATATTAATAATAATAATAAATCTATTATTTATTTTGATAGAATTCCTGAAGAT
>Ga0228642_1000334_pt1 | contig 19942 bp, 15 predicted proteins | sample 53DmetaG_FD_190071 | JGI IMG/M metagenome (GOLD analysis project Ga0228642, IMG submission 190071) | Seawater microbial communities from Monterey Bay, California, United States - 53D | ecosystem: Environmental > Aquatic > Marine > Coastal | place: USA: California | collected 2016-09-29
TATTTTAGACATAAATATTTATTAAGTATTAATATTTTCTACTTATTTTATATCTATTATATTAAAATACAAAAAAAGTAGAGTGTTTTTTTATTTTCACTCTACTTTCTTGGGGGCAGTTCATTTTAAAGATACTTTTTTATTGTTTTACACTCTTATCTTCTTCCTCTCACCTCATTTTGAATTACTCTTTGGAGCACTTCCTGGATTCATAAATAGGGGATTAGAATTTTTTGGTGCTGGAGTAGGTTTTGGACCTTTGATTTTAGTGACATCTTGAATATTCACCTCATTGAGTTGCATATCAGAAGCAGAGAGATCAACTTGTTCTACTTGAGTGATTTGTGTCACTGAGAAGATGGCCTTTACTACTTTGTATTCGAGTTCGTTGATAAGCTTCGAAAACTTTTCAAACGCTTTTTCTTTGTAGACAACTAACGGACTTCTTTGTGCATATCATTCGAAAGCTACTTCTTCTCTGAGTCTACTCATAGCATCTATATGTCTCATCCAAAGTTCATCGATACTTGAGAGAATAATTCTTCTCTCTAAATTATAAAACTCTTCTATGTTTGCAGCAGAATTTTTAATTTTATCAAGCTCTTCTACTGCTATGTCACCGATATATTTGCTAAGTTTTTCAGCATCTTGAATACCAGTTACATCATCAATCTCAATAGTATCATTAATAGCATTTACTCATAAGAATTCATTTATTTTTTTGATAAGTTCTTCTTTTTTGAAGTTTTCTCATCATTTTGTGAGTTCAGCAGTTGTTATTTGAGTTATCTGTGAACGGATCATATTTTTCACGTCATTGTCGATGATTTCACTATTTTCTTCCGTATCAAGCACGGTATTTCTTTTTCAGTAAATAATACCTCTGTGTTTATTAATTACATCATCGTATTCTAGAATATGTTTTCTGATATCAAAGTTATGTCATTCTACTTGTTTTTGTACTCAGGTTACTTTGCGAGTGAGCATTCCACTCTGAGAAAGCGGTTCATTATCAGGAAGGGAAGCAAATACAGGAGAGTTAAAGACTGAGAAAAGCTTATCTCATCCAAATATTCTCATGATATCGTCATTTGGTGATATGAGAAATTGAGTCATCCCAGGATCTCATTGTCTTCCAGATCTTCCTCTTAGTTGGTTATCAATTCTTCTTGTTTCGTGTTTTTCTGTCCCAAGAATAATAAGTCATCCTAAATCTTGTACTCATTCTCCTAGTTTAATATCAGTACCTCTTCATGCCATATTGGTAGCTATAGTAATAGCTCACTTTTGTCATGCATTTGCAACTATCTCAGCTTCATGTTCATGATGTTTTGCATTCAATACTTTATGTGGAATACTTTCAGTTTTGAGAATACTGCTTAGGTATTCTGATTTTTCTACTGATACGGTTCCAACAAGAATAGGTTGACCAGTTTTATTGAGTTCTCTTATCAGCTCTACTACGTATTCAAACTTTCCTTTTTCATTTTTGAAGAGTAAATCACTTCTATCATCTCTAATAAGTGGTTTATTAGTAGGAATAACGAGAGTTTCAAGACCATATACTTTATAAAATTCTTCTTCTTCTGTTTTTGCAGTACCGGTCATTCCAGAGAGTTTCCAGTACATTCTAAAATAATTTTGGAATGTTATTGAAGCCAGAGTTTTGCTTTCTTGTTGTATTTTCACTCCTTCTTTTGCCTCTATGGCTTGATGAAGTCATTCACTATACCTTCTTCCAGCAAGAACTCTTCCTGTATGTTCGTCGATTATGAGAACTTCTCAGTTATTCACAAGATAATCTTTATCTTTGATATACACTCCGCTTGCTTTAATGGCATTTTCGATATGGTGGAGATCATTATAGTGATTGGAAACGTATATATTATCTATATGAAGGAGTTTTTCAATGTGTTGTATTCCTTCTTCGTTGAGAGTAGCAGTCTTTTGTTTTTCATCTATTTTATAGTGAATTCCTTTTTTGAGTTCTTTTGCTAGGGTAGCAAACTTCCCATATTTACTCGTTGGTTCATTATCTGGTTGAGAAATGATAAGTGGAGTTCTCGCTTCATCAACTAATATGGAATCTACTTCATCAATAATTGCAAAGAAAAGTTTACTTTGAGCTTTGTTTTCTTTTTTGATAACCATATTGTCTCTGAGGTAGTCAAAACCAAGTTCGTTGTTGGTTGCATAGACAATATCTGATGTATATGCTTCTTTTTTAGAGAGATTGTCTTGCCCATTGTTTACTACTCATACACTCAGCCCAAGGGTCTTGTAAAGTACTCCCATTTCCTCAGCATCTCTTGAAGCGAGATAGTCATTTACTGTTACTATGTGTACTGGGTTTCCAGTAAGGGCATTGAGGTAGGCCGGAAGGGTAGCGACGAGCGTTTTTCATTCTCAAGTTTTCATTTCTGAAATATTTCCTTCATGAATTGCTAATCCTCATACGAGTTGAACGTCATAAGGTATCATATTCCAAGTGATACTTTTCCCACTTGCTAGGTCAAAGGTTTTTCCATTGATGAGTTTACAAGCTGTTTTTACGAGTGCAAATGCTTCGAGTTTTATATTTTCTAGGGTTTCTTTTATTTCTAGAGAATCGGCTTCTTTATGAAAATCGAGTTCTTCAAAGAGAGCTTGAAATTCTTTTGTTTTGTTTATGATATCTTCTTCTGAGAAGTTTTCTTGGTTCTTCTCAAATTCTTTTATTTGTTCTACATATTTCGTTATTTCTTTCACTGTTTTCTCACTTGGGTCTCCGAATAGGGCTTTAATTATTTTTTCTATCATTTTAACGTTTTGTTTACAATTTATAATAAGTAGGAAGATTATATGGAAAAATAGGGATTTTCAAAAAGGATTTGGGAGATTTAATTTTTTGTATATAGTTTGTATATGTTATACGGGTGGAAATAACTTTTAGAATCCCTCCCCCTTCGGGTACTACCCCAGGGCACTCTCTCTTATCCTTACAGGATAATTCACCTTGTCCCTTTGGGAAAGGGAGATTGGGGGTAAGGAGTATTTTTTGAATAATCCCTCCCCTTACACTCCGCTTCAGGGACTCCCTTTGGGAAAGGGAGATTGGGTAATGAATAACATTAATAGTATGAATGTACCAGAAATAATAAAAGAAGCAGCGAAGAAACTGAGGAATAATATGACAGACTCAGAGGTTATTTTGTGGAATCATATAAAATGATGAGATTTGGGAGTGAAGTTTTTGAGGCAAAAACCAGTATATGTTTTTACTGAGGAGAGTTGATTGGATAGATATATTATTCCAGATTTTTATTGTTTTGATAGGAAGATAATTATTGAAGTTGATGGAAGCATTCACGATTTGGAAGAAGTATATACTTTAGATAGACATAAGGAAGAATTATTACAAAACCAGTGATTTCGTATTCTCAGAGTTACAAATAAGGTAATAGAAAAGGATATAAAAAGTGTAATTTTAAATATAAAGCTCTTCTTATAAAAAATCTCCCTTTTTCAAAGGGAGTACCCGAGGTACGAGGGGGAGGGATTATTTCTTAATATAAAAAGAGAGATTTTTAAATTAAAACCTCTCTTTTTATATTTTTATATTGTTGTGAAGTAATTTTCTCAGTATTTCCATATTTTACTTATTTTCTTTTCATCAATTAGCTCATTTATGATAGCTTTTACTTCATTTTCTATAACAAATATTGCACTAGATACTTTACTTATTGACTTTAGAGTTGTGTGTTCGTTTGTAGCTGCTGGATTATATACCTCTATAGCTAAAAAATTTAATATTTTCTCTTTCAAGTGTTCTTTTACTGTTTCGGGTTTTTCTCCAGTAGTCATTGATATTTGTTCAATGGTACTTTTAGGATCTCTGCTATTTTCTGCATATACTCTTCTTCTTTCATCTTCTTTTATTTGATTAAGATAACTATCAATGTTTGTGCTCATATATTTTGTAATTAATAAATATTATAATAGATATACTCTTTATTCCAAAAAAGTCAATTAATTTCCACACCTATTCTCCACCATAACATTTTGATTTTTCCAACTTGTATATATTATAGGTATATAATTTTAATTCTAAAGAATATATGCAGATACAAGAAGGAACCATAGAAAAGTTTTATGAAATTTTGAATACTTTTCCAAAGTCATATAATGGACAAAGATATCTTACTTTGAAAAATGGTAGAAAATTATTCTTTAGTCTTTTTATTAAAAAATATTGATTAGAAGGGAATAAAACAAAATACAATAGTAATGATATTCTTAGAAGAGTAAGAATGGTAGAGTTTTTTGATTTTATGACGAAAGAATTTGAAGTATCAGGTGATAATGATAGATATGTATTAGAAAGTCATTTTTTTAGAATGGTTATTATAGAAACAAAAAAGAGACAATTACAATTGTTAAGTTTTTATAACCATAAATAAGGCAAAAAAATAAATGCCTCTGTGAAGTATCTTTCAACGACAGTGAGCAAGGCATTTCTATATAGTGTGCTGTCTAAACAGACATAAATATTATACTAATAAATACATAAAAAAGCAAATTTATTTCCGATAACTTATACTCACATGATATCCTATCTCACCTGAAAAATAATTGCACTCGATTTTACGAAACTCACTCTCCTCACGAAAGGGGGAGTATGATACGACGTATGAATCAATGAACTCACTTATTCTCAACTTTCTACAGAAGATGAGATAGACCTATTCATCTACCATAACATCACTGATAACAGCCAAAGCCTCTTCTGATTTCTCAACCCAGAAACAAAAAAAGTATTTGAGGAGCTCATAAAAATCTCAGGAGTATGAGGAAAGGTAGCACAACAGATACTCTCTACAGGAATAGAAAGACTCGTATGAGCGATACAGTCCGAAGACAATAAAACAATAGAAGCAACCAAATGAGTGGGGAAGAAAATGGCAGAGAAGATCATTCTTGAGTTAAAGGATAAGGACCTTTGAGTTCATATAGTGCCAGAAAATGGAAGAGCTAACTCGAATACTATGTCTCCAAATCTCTACCACTCTATTAAGGCAACCCTCTCAGGAATGTGATACAACCCAAGAGACATAGATGAGAAACTATCGAAACTTCCAGAAGGAATGAAAGATGCTGCCAATATTATTCCACATATTATTAAAGAATTAAGTTAATCCTTATTTCCCCTTCCTTTCGTATGAAAGGTAAGGGGCTAGGGGATGGATTATCATTAAACCAATGCCTATGTCACTTGAACTTATACTGATCATCACTGTTTTCCTTCTCATAACCGTTATTTTTTTCTTGCTCAATAAAAAATGAGGATCTTCAGACAGTGGAGGCTTGAAACTGCTTCAAGATCAAATACTCCATCTGAGTAAAACCCTCGATACAAAACTTTGAGAATCGAACAGAAGTACTATGAGTAACTTCAAGACCACCAATAAAATGACCGAGGATATTACGAAAAAACTCGCAAGTTTAGAAGAAACCAACAAACAAATAAAAGATATATGATGACAACTCGAAGGGCTCGAAAGTATTCTCAAGAATCCAAAACAAAGAGGAATACTCGGGGAATACTTTTTAGAGAGTGTACTCAAAAATATTCTTCCTCCTGAAAACTATAAATTACAATATGGATTCAAGAATGGAGAAGTAGTAGACGGGGCCATATTTATAAAAGAAAAGATTATTCCCATTGATTCAAAATTTTCCCTTGAAAACTATAATAAAATACTAGATTCAACAACAAAAGAACAAAAAGCTATATTCGAAAAAGAGTTTAGAAATGATCTCAAGAAAAGAATAGATGAAACGAGTAAATATATCAGACCAGAAGAAAATACTATGGAATTTGCATTTATGTTTATACCGAGCGAATGAATCTACTATGACCTTTTGGTGAACAAGGTAGGAAGCATGAAGGTAAATACTACTGATCTCATAGAATACGCTTTCAAAGAAAAAAAAGTTATTATAGTCTCTCCAACCAGTTTTTATGCCTACCTCCAAACCGTTATGCAGTGACTCAGAGCTTTGAAAATAGAAGAAGCGGCAAAGGATATTCAGAAGCAAGTTGAAAAGCTATGAAGGCACTTGAATTCATATGAAGAATATATACAGAAACTATGAGGCTCTCTCGGGACTACGGTAAGCCATTATAATAATGCATACAAGGAATTTGGAAAGATAGATAAGGATATAGTAAAGATAACAAACGCAGTACAATGAGGAAAGGTCGAAGTACTCTCTCTTGAAAAACCAGGAGAAGAATAAAAGAAAATAGAAAAGGAGTTTTTAACATTTTTGTTAAAAACTCCTTTTTGGAGCCAGTAATTGATTTATTTCATTTTTCAGGTGTATTAGAAAAGAAAAAACCGAAAGTATAGTAGCTAAATCAAAAAATAAACCTTTTTAACAAAGGAGAGTTTTTTTTTAACAAGAGTGTTCTAAAAATTGTAGCAAAAATGAAAAAAATAGTTACATTTATATCCTATTGATTCTTTAATTTTTAATTGTATTCTAAATGGAACTGAAAGTTATAAAAACAAGAGATGGAGACCTGATTCCTTTTGATAGGACCAGAATAGAAAGGGTAATTGAAAAAGCGACAGAGTCCGTTGGTGCGAATAACCCAACTTTTGTTGATACTATAACAGATAATGTATTGGAAAGGCTTATAGATTTTCTCGTAAATTCAGAAGGAGAAGAATTTATAACCGTAGAGTTCATTCAGGATATGGTTGAAAGAGAACTTATGGAGTCTGGAAACTTTGATATCATGAAGCATTTTATCATCTATAGAAATGATAGAATTCAGGAAAGAGTGAAACAAAAAGAAAAGGTTGAGAAGAAGCTCGAGTCACAGACATTGAAGATAGTAAAATCAAATGGGAAAAAAGAAGCATTTGATATTGAAAAAATAAGAAATACTTATAAAAAAGTAAGTTATAAATTAGCAAGAAAGTGTAGTTTTGAAGAACTGGCAGAAAGCTTGAAGAAATATATAGTTGAGGATATGAAAACAGCTGATATTACAAGAATGATGATAAAATCGGCTATCGATCTTATATCAGTTGAAAATACAGCTTGGCAGTTTATAGCTGGTAGATTAGCTCTTATTGATCTCTATAAAGAAGCTTCAAACAATAGAGGAATGGATATAACAAAAATCTATGAAGCAAAACACTATAAAAAACTTTTTGATGAATACGTAAAAAATGGATTATATTATAAAAATTTCTATGATTATTATTCAGAAGAAGATATTTTAGAAGTAGGAAATTATTTAGAAAAAAATAATGACTTTGACTACAACTATACGACCGTATTGATGTACAAGAAGAGATATCTACTCAATCCAAACAAGGTAGTAAAAGAACTCCCACAGGAAATGTATATGAGTATTGCACTTTTTCTTGCCATTCCTGAATCAAAAGAAACGAGGTTAGCAACGGCAAAGAAAATATATGAGTATTGTGCGACAGGAAAAATATCACTTCCTACACCAACTCTTCTCAACTCAAGAACCAACTTTCATCAACTATCAAGTTGTTTCAAGTTTAATGTTTGAGATGATCTTAGAGCTATCTATCATGCAGTAGAAAATATGGCACAAGTGTCAAAGTTTGGTGGATGAATAGGAGTATATCTTGGGAATATTAGAAGTAAGTGAGGGTATATAAGAGGAGTAAAGGGAGCTGCTGGATGAGTAAATCCATGGATAAAAGTAATTAATGATACAGCAATAGCTGTAAATCAACTTTGAGCAAGAGCTTGAGCGATTAGTGTTACTCTAGATGTATTTCATAGAGATATATACCACTTTTTAGACTTACAGACAGAGACAGGGGATATTAGAAGTAAAGCATTTGATGTATTTCCTGCAGTAACATTTCCAGACCTCTTTATGGAAAGAGTAGCGAATAATGAAAGCTGGACTCTCTTTGATCCAAGAGAAATTTCTGATAAAACAGGGAAAAACCTACAAGACCATTTTTGAGAAGATTTTGAAAAATTTTATGTTGAATGTGAAAATAATTCTGAGCTAGAACTCAAAGATGTAGTGAATGCCAAAGATCTTTTCAAAGAATTCTTGAAAGCAACAGTAGAAACAGGTATGCCATATGCGTTCTTTAGAGATACAGTAAATAAGTTAAACCCAAATAAACATGCGTGAAATATATATTCTACTCAACTTTGTGTAGAAATATGTCAGAATACTTCTCCTTCTAAATTTATAGAAGAGACGATAGAAGATGGAAAAATTATCATCAAATATGATCCAGGGGATAGTGTAGTATGTAATCTTGCCTCTATAAATGTGGCAAAAGTGAATACAAAAGATGAGATTAAAAAAGTAGTTCCAGTTGCTATGAGAATACTTGATAATGTAATAGATCTAAACTTCTACCCTATCAAAGAAGCAGAAAGAACAGCAAAGAGGTATAGGTCAGTATGACTTGGATTCCTATGACTCGCAGAATACCTAGCAGTAAATAAGCTTGCATATGATACGAAAGAGGCAAGAGATGTAACGGATGAACTCTTTGAGCAATATGCGTATTATACTCTAAAAGCCTCGAATAAATTAGCGGAAGAAAGAGGAACCTATGAACTATTCCAAGGTTCTGAATGGAGTAAGGGAATATTACTCTGAAAAGATGAAAATTGGTTTAAAAATAATTCAAAAATATCTGATAAATGGTCAAAACTTATAGGGAAGATTAAAAGTACATGAGTAAGGTTTGCTTACCATCTAGCACCAGCACCAAATACTTCTACTTCATTGGTAGTAGGAACGACCGCTTCGATTCTTCCAGTATACAAAAAATACTTCGTAGAAACCAATGCAGTAGCACCAAGTGTTAGTGTAGCTCCTAATCTATCTGAAGATAACTTTTGGTACTACAAGGAGTATGTAAATATGGATATGAATGATGTAATAGATATGATAACGGTAGTCTACAAATGGATTGACCAATCTATTAGTTTCGAATGGATAATAAATCCAGAAAAAGTAAGTCCAAAAGAGCTCTATGAATACTATATGAAATCTCATAAACAGGGGATCAAGACAGTCTACTATGTGAGAAGTATGAGTCTCGAAGTGAAGAGTTGTGAGAGTTGTGCTGGATAGTGAATTATCATTTGTGTTAGGGGGGAGTTTTATCAGATTAATGAATATAAAAAAATGACAGAACAAGAACTAAAAGCGAATCCTATATTTAATGCGAAGGGGGACGATAATGTTGCAAATAGGACGATTATAAAGGGGAATAGTACTGGGTTGTTTCAACTCAATGCCGTAAAGTATAACTGGGCAAAATCACTCTATCAAGTTATGGTATGAAACTTTTGGCTTCCTGAAAAAGTAAAATGACTCTGAGAAGATGCGGTACAATTCAAGAATGAGCTCTCAGAACAAGAAAAGAAAGCATATAAGGGAATTCTATCTTTTCTTATATTCCTTGACTCTATTCAGACAGTAAATCTTCCAAATTTTGCTGAATATATTACTGCTCCAGAAGTAAACCTTATACTCTCTATTCAAGCATATCAAGAAGCTATTCATAGCCAATCATATGCTACGATTCTAGAAACAGTAGTTGATTCAAAAGAGAGAGATGAAATATATTACTTTTGGAAAACAGATAAACATCTCCTCGAGAGAAATGAATTTATAGGAGGAATCTATCAGGACTTTATAGATAATCCAAATGATAAAAATTTCTTCAGAGGAATTATAGGAAACTTCCTTTTAGAAAGTATTTATTTCTACAATGGTTTTGCATTTTTTGATACCCTTGCGGATCAAATGAAAATGGTAGCAACCGATAGAATGATTAACTATATTAGAAGAGATGAACTCACTCACGTAACTATTTTTGCAAATATTATAAGGGAAATACAAAAAGAATTTCCAGAAATATATGATGAACAAATGATATATGATATGTTTGATACTGCGGTAAAACAGGAAATAAAATGGTCAAAACATATTTTAGGAAAAAATATTATTGGAATGGGACATGAGAATGTAGAGGTATACACCAAATGGCTCGCAAATGAAAGGCTTAATATGCTTTGATTGTCACCATTGTATAAAGGAGTGGTTTCCAATCCTTATAAGCATCTTGATAGAATGCAAGATAATAACTGAGAAAAAGCAGGTTTCTTTGAAACAACAGTAACTAACTATGCTCAATCAAGTGCGATGAATGGAAGTTGGGAGTTTTAAATTTTTGAACGTAAAAAATAAAATCTCTTATTTTGGTGTGGTATCCAAAATAAGAGATTTTTTTAATTCCAATCATTTGCGCATTTCATCACAGAGTAAACTATGTCTTTTATTTTTTCTCCTATAGGACGATATACATTTTCTGAATTATAAGGTGTAAATGTACTCTCATATTCGTCTAGAAGTAGTAAGACTTTATCCTTCTGCTTTGTGTAACAATGAGATGTTCTTTTATTTTTTGTCTCCTTTGCATACTCATTCACTTGTTCAAGAATTTCACTCTCAGGTACTTTGGGAGTTTCTTCCTTAAATGTAATGTCAATATTATAAGGAGGATTCTTATATCTTTCTAACATGATTTCAGGAAAAAATCTTTCTAGTAAGAATAAAGGGGGAGTATATACCACATCACGGGTAGTAAAATATTCATGTCCAGCACTTTCACATTGCTTTCTTTTTTGCTTATTGATAAAAGCAGTATTACAGGTGCTTTCTATTCTATTAAAGAAAGGATGTATTTTATAGTACTCATATCCTATGCTACAAGTTTTATAGTTATCATTTGTTACATATTCAGAGAAACAGTATACAGCCTTAGTATGGGACTTTACAAACTTAATACTAGAACCACAGTTTGTGAGTAAAAGAACAATGAGCTGTGTTTTTATTATTTTATAGAACATTTTATATTTATTTTGAGGTTGAAGTCATTATAAATAAATTTGCTTATAATTTGAAGACAAATTATTCTATATATAGTAATGATTTTCAGAAAAAATCAACAAAAATAGAAAGAGGAAGAGTCTCCTCTTCCCCCACTGCCATCTACTCACTATTTCAACAGGATGGATCATCCTAAGATGGTCTCCAACCTCGAAAGAAAGTGAATATGACATGATGGCTATATATAATATACCATATGTTTAATATCTTTGTCAAATTTTTACCCTTTTAATAAGTCTTCGTGAATACTATCAGCAGCTAAACATCATTCTGCTGCGCTCATAATAGTTTGTTTGAATTTGTTTGAATTGGTAGTTACGTCGCCAGCAGCATAGAGTCCTGGAATAGTAGTTTCTTGTCTTTTATCTACGATAAGACATCCTTCATCATCCTTTTTTGGGCTTAGTTCTTCAACAAGTGCGGTATTTGGATCACTTCAAATAGCAACAAATATACCATCAGCCTTGAGACTCTTTCCAGACTTGAGTTTCACTTCTTCCATAAACATGCTTCATCATACACTCAGAACTTCTTCATTTAATACAAATTCTATATTTTCTTTTGATTTTGCTTGGTCGATCCATATGTTTTCTGCTCTAAAAGTATCTTTTCTATGCACGAGATATACTTTGTTACAGAGTTCAGAGAGGTAGAGACATTCAGTAAGAGCAGAATCTCATCCTCATACTATCACTACATCTCTATTTTTGAAGAACATTCCATCACAAGTAGCGCAATAGCTGACTCCTTTCCCTAGAAATTCAGCTTCTCACTCAAATCAGAGTTTTCTATAATTATTTCCAGTTGCGAGAATTAGTTTTTTTGCTTGAAACTCTTTTCCTGTACTGGTTTTTACTTCAAAAACCTCTCAATTTTTATTGAGCTCATTCACCATTTCATGGAGTACTTCAGAGCCTGATACTTCAGCGTGTTCTTTGAAATTATCCATTATTTCCTTTCATGGAGCTGAGAGGATTCCAGGGTAGTTTTCAACTTTATGTGAGGTAGCTAGAGCACCACCTGGTTGTCCTCCAATGATTATATTTTTGAGTTTGTATCTACTCGCATACATTCCTGCAGGGTATCCGGCACTTCCAGCTCAGATTATTATTACATCGTACATATTATTTTTATTATATTATAAATCTAGTATCTATTATATTGAAGTTCAAAAAAAAACAAAATACTCTCGTATTTTGTTTTTTTAGCTTAAATTTTTCTTAAATATTTTAGAGAGACATTCTCTTTCATACCGCTTCATTGAGTTGAGAGAGCATGCTATCTGTAAGGTACTGATTTACTCATTCATCTGTAATACTTGTATGTTCAGGTATTTCTCTTGGATCATCTTTTCCAGCATCAAATTTATAACTTCATCAGTTTAGAGTTGATTCCATCATAGCCATAACAATTCATGAAGATCCACTTGCAATTTGTGCTGATACATCAGCACAGACTTTTAGTTGATTTATAGCTTCTTTTTTTCCAGTGTCAGGGTTTATTGAGTGACCATGAGAAAAATCTATTCAAATCCCAGTTTTTATCTTCTCTGCTTTGAGTTTCTCCAAAACTAATTGTATACTCTTTTTATCATAATTTTTGTGGTCATATTTGGTTCCTCCTCTCAGAAGAATATATGAGTCAGGATTTCCGGTGGTAATAACTTCAGCAACGTGTCAGCTTTTAGTAATAGAAGGGAAGATATGTGATTGATGAGATGATAATATAGAGTTAATAGCAACATCTATATCACCATTGGTACCATTTTTAAAAGCGACAGGCATTGATGCTCCTGATACGAGCTTTCTATGTTCTTGACTTTCTGTTGTTCTTGCTCATATGGCTCATCAATGAACAGTATCACTTATATATTGAGGGGTGATAGTATCAAGAAATTCTACCGCAACTCAAAGTCACATTTCATTAATGTCCATGAGCAATCTTCTTGCCATTTCAAGCCCTTTATTTCCATTACAAGAATTATCAAGATCTGGATCATTAATAAGTCACTTCCATCATCCAGTGGTACGAGGTTTCTCAAGATACACTCTCATTATAATGTGTAAGTTTGGATATTTTGCTTTTAAGCTTAGTAAGTACCTAGCATATTCTTTCGCTTCCTCTACGTTATGTATAGAACAAGGTCAAACAAAGACTACCATTCTTGGATCTCTAAAGTTTATGATATTGCTTATGATATCTCTACTGTTTGCTATAAACTTAGCAGTATCTTTTTTTAACGGTATCTTTGTAATTAATTCAGCAGGGGTAACCAACTCTCTGATACTTTTTATTCTTGTATCGTCTACCATTGATAGGTTATTCATAAGAAATGTTTAAATTTTATAATAATATATTATTTATATGACTTATTTATATAATGTCAAAAAATAATCCATAAAAAAACTACCACTCTCAATTGAGAGTGGTAGCAGGTATTTTCAAGGATAAGTGAATAAAGCATATTTAGTACTCTATCACTGCACGCATTTTTAAGTGAGTAACTTTTAATCCTTTGCCTATAAGTCGTTTACGTAAATCTTTCAGGACTTGATTCTGATAATCTCCTAATTTTATTATTTTAGCAGGTGTTTCAGCTTCAATTCTATTAGGAGGATTTTGGTATTTATCGACTATATAGTTTTTAGTCCATTCCCCTAACGGATCTTCTAGAGAACCAATAATAGTATTTTTTAAGAAATCCAAATTTTCTAAAGAAACAGTTTTTTCAGTAAGAGCAAATGTTACTTCGGATACAATCTTAAAAGAATTTATAGGTTTTGAGTTCCTGGTTTTAATAAGAAAAGTTTTTGTAATTTCCAAGTTGTGAGAAGGATATGATACATCTACTTTCCAGAGACTATTTTGACTCTTCACCTCTTCTTTTGGCAGAACAATATGCGTCTTAGTAGCATATGTGATAGGACAATAAATAACAATGGTTGCAAATATTATCATAACTATAGAAAATATCCCCAAGATTATATCAGATCTCCTTTTTTTTAGCCTTTTAGATCGATTCTTGATCGTAAAGCCAATAAAAATAAAGGTTATGAGAGATACAATGGAAAGCCAGATATTACTTATTTCAATTATAATAACTGAATTTATATAGGTACTAATAGCTCCAAGAGCAAATAGTATCCATAATCCATACTTTTTACCGTACTTTGTTAGTCCAGTATTTTTAGAAGACCCAGATAAAAATGATGGGTTTGTATTTGTTTTATCCATAATAGTACACTAATCAAGGTTGTTAACGAGCTTTTGCAAGAAAATAATTGATTAAAAAATCAACAGTGAATATATTATAAAGAAAATACTAAAAAGTCAATATTTTAATTCATTAAAAATAGAAAAAGTCTATAAACAATAAGTGCAGAAGAAATTTGAAAAATACTTGATAGGGCAATGAAAAGGAATACTATAGTATATAGATTATACTAACCAAACAAAAACATGACAAGAAAACAATCCGAACGTGAGTTAGAGCAGTTACAACAGAACCTTGAATATGCAGGCTGAGAGCTTAAGGTGTTTGTTGCCGATATTATTTCACCAGGAGAAGCCGCAAGAGAAGCGATGAAAGATAGAATGATCGAACTGGAGAATCTCGTGAATACTTATGGAGGAGTAGTGATACTCAAACATATTCAAAATAAAACATCTCCTGACTATAATACTTTTATAGGAGAAGGAAGACTCGATGACATTATTGAAGAAATGGAAAGAGAATGAGCAAACGTGCTTATCTTTTGAAATATACTGAAATCACAACAAATATATAAAATAAATGAAAAACTTAGAGGTATTTGAGCAAAAGCATGGGACAGAGTTGATCTTATTCTCAAAATATTTGAAAAAAATGCGAATAGTAAAGAAGCAAAAATTCAGATAGAGCTGGCAGCTATCAAACATATGTGACCAAGAATATTCGGTATGTGAATGGAACTCTCAAAGCAATGATGATGAGTAGGGTCAAGATGAAAATGAGAAACCAATACAGAAATTATGAAAAGACATTTAAGTAAAAAGGAAGCATTTCTCAAAAAAGAACTCGAGCATTTCAAAAAAGTAAGAGCTCAACATAGACAATCAAGGATAAGAAAGGGACTTCATACAGCGGGGGTAGTTGGGTATACGAATGCTGGAAAATCTACCCTCACGAATGTACTCACCAAGAAGGGAGTCCTTGCTGAAGATAAACTCTTTGCAACTCTTTGAACTTCAGTAGGGAAGATGTGGCTTCCAACTCCAGATGGAAGAGGAAAAGAAGTTCTTATTAATGATACCATTTGATTTATTCGTGATCTACCACCGAATCTTATTGAAGCTTTTTCCTCTACACTTGAAGACTCTATAGAATCACAAGTAATTCTTCACGTAATCGACGCGAGTGATCCAAAACTATGAGAAAAAATAGAAGTGGTTGAGGAAATACTTACGAATATTTGAGCCAAGCAAAAAAGGATCTATGTTTTTAATAAGATAGATGAGCTTTCAGAGGATGAGTTTGAGATTGAAATAGATGGAGAAATAAAGAAATATATAAATAAACTCGAGTACCTTAAAGAGGTGTACACATATTTAGAACCTGTGTTTATTAGTGCAGGGAAAAAGATTTGACTTGAGGAGTTAAAAGATAGAATAGTGAATGAATTATAAAAAATAAATACTTATGAACCTAATAACTACATTCCTCATTCTCATACCAGTCTCAGTAATTTTTTGGTGAATATACCTTGCATATAAGTATACACACCCAAGGAAACTCAGCTGAGAACAAGCAAGATTTTTAGCTGGAGCATATAATAAAATCCTTAGGAATAAGGATTCTAAAGCATTGATAATAGACATTGATAAGCTCTATCATAAAGTGCTTCTGTGAATCTGACACAAAGGGGATTTTTGAAGTATTTTAAAATCTGAACCAAGAGAAATAGGGGACATAAATAAAATATGGAACCTTCATAAGGTGAGAAATAAGTTAGTACATGATTTTAATACTTTTGATGAAGACCATTTAAGGAGGAATGCAGATGAATACAAAAAGGAGGTGCAAATACTATTGAAAAAAGTATCTTAAGAGAATTTTAAAAAATTATACATACTTGCCCCTTTCCTTTCGTATGAAAGGAAGGGTTGGGGATGGATTATTAATTTTTGTTATCTTTACTTATTGCTTTTGAATATCTCAAGTATTTTCAAATACAGGAGATATTTTATCGTGAACGTGAGTACAAGAAGAAGCAGTAATAGAAATACAACCAGAAGTTGAAATATTAGAAGTACCAGATTTTAAAATAACATTTCAAAACCCAAGCTATGTTCTGGAAAGAGAAGAAGAAAGATCAGACTATACATGTGATAGTGAGAAGGAAGAATGTAAAATAAATTTTAAACTTCAGACTTCGGATGATACTGATATTTGAAGTACGTTTATATGTTCTATAAATTTTTGATTCGAAAGTGATCAGTCATCAAAATGTAATCCAAATACCGTTATATTTCCTGAATGAGAAACGAGCATGGCCTTTCGAGTCTCAGATAAAAATGATGAAAATAACTATAAAGAAAAAACAATACTGATAAAAAAAGAAATAATTTTAAATGAAGAACCAGAGCTGGAAGAACCTGTTATAAGTTCTTGATCAATAGAAACAAGTACTGGTACGATAGAAACTCAAACCTGAAGTATTACCAATTCTGGAGTTACTGACTCTGGAACTTGAGAGCTTATTCTAGAAGTTCCTTCTCCCATAATAGATATACAAAGCGGTCTTGAATATTCAGGGAACTGAGAAATCTGGAACTGTAAAAAAGAAGACTGTAAGATGAATCTGACAGCAGTAAATACCTTTACGTGAGACTTAATAGAGAGTGATTACAAGTGTCTTTGGGATTTTTGATGAGGAATGTTTACCACCAGTAATACCGATAAAAAATGTAACCCTTGATATGTAACCTATGGAACAGGTAGTTTTGAAGTAATTTTAAAGATATATGAAAAATGAAATGAAAGTAGTTTTACTTACTCTCAAATAACGGTTCATAATGTAATTGAAATACGAGAAAATAATGAAGAGAATAATACTGAGAATGGAGAAACATTTTCTTGATCAATAGTACCAGAAATATCATGATGATGAGGTGGTTGATGAGGCTGATCCTCAGTTATAGTTCTGAAAGAAATACTTATACAGTCAGGTCTTGATGAAAATAATACATGTAATGATGAAAGATGTAAAGTAAATTTGCAGTATGAAAATACTTCAAAAGAAACATGTGAATGGAACTTTTGAAATGCCGAATTTAATGAAAAATATACGACTACTTGTAATCCAGGATTTATATATTTCTCACCTTGAGAAGATAGAGTCTCAGTAAGAGTATCGGAAAATGGCATGCTAAAATGAGAAAAATATTTAGATGTTGAAAATATATTTCTCAAAATAAGAGAGCAGAATAATCTCCCACCAAGATCTATTATTACTCTCCAATGAAGACTTTCAGAAAAAAAGTTTTTGATAGATAATAGTATAGTATGTAGAGACGTAGAGAGATGTTATATAAACTTTACGTGAGAAGAAAGTATTGATCCAAATGGTGATAAACTGACGTATGAATGGAACCTATGAAATGGGAGATTATTTCATGATAAAAATCCAAAAGGAGTTTGGTATCGTCAATGAAAATATAGTGTTTCCTTAAAAGTAAGAGACATATTTGGAGTATCTCATGAAAACTCATTTTCTATCGAAGTTATAGGAGATGAGAATAAAAACACAAATGTAAATAAAGAAGAGGAAAATATTATTGAAGAAGAAATTTTAAAGAGTATAGAATACTTTAGGAATTTAAAGATAAAATCAGTTCTTGTGAATCCAAAATGAAAAGACTCTGAAGCTGAATATATAGAATTAGAAAATACCGGATTTACTTCAATAAATATCAGATGAGTCACTCTCGATGACATTTTAGAAAAATGAAGTAAACCTTTTATCATAAAAGAGGGCATTATTTTAGGAGCATTTCAGTCATATAAAATATATAGAGAGGATTCAAAAATAGTATTAAATAATGGATCAGATGAAGTTCATATATGATACTATTGAGAAGAACTTGATAGTATATCTTGGGATTTTTCTATACCAGATGATTATGCATTAACAAAAAAAGATACTGAGTTTTTAGAATATAGTGTGAAGGTTCTCAGAGTGGTCGATGGAGATACATTACTGATTCAGCTTGAAGATGAAAGAGTAGAAAAGTTGAGATTGGTTTGAGTAGATACACCTGAAACAAAGCATCCCAAAAAACCAGTAGAATTTTTTTGAAAAGAAGCATCAAATTTTACGAAGCAGATGTTAGAATGAAAACAAGTTATTTTGAAACAATCGGTGAAGAATTATAGAGATAAATATAATAGGTTATTGGGATATGTTTATTTATATGAGGAGGAAGAAGAAATATTTTTTAATAAATTATTAATAGAACAAGGATATGCAAGGGCATATCTCAGGTTTCCTTTTGAGTATTCCCTTGATTTTAAGAAGGCAGAGAATAAAGCAAAAAAGGATAAACAATGAATGTGGGCACTTAATGAGGTAAGAAAAGAAATACTATCCATCGCAAGGGAAGAGAAAAAATTAGAAATAGAAGCAGTCAGTAGCTATCAAAGTTTTTGAAGTATAAAAGATATAAAGGTATGAGCAGTTATAGGGAATATACAAGAAAAAAAGGAAAACCTACATAAACGGATAGAAGAAGTATTTACAAAAAAATATACGTATTTTTCTCAAGTTTGGTCAGAGGAAACAGCAAAGAAAATAAAAAAGAAACTTCCAAGTCAGAAGAAAGAGGTATGAGAATCAGTAAAACAGAAGAAGAAAATTTCTTTCACTAAGACGGTAGTAAAACAAAAGAAGTCGCTTAAAATATCTGGAAAGACATTACCAAATTCAAAAATAAGAATATCTTGAATGGGAGAAGATATAGTTCTTACTTCTGATAGTGACTGAAAATACACGAAAAATATTTCTACTGGACTGGAGTCCTGAGAGTATAACCTTTCTTTTTCAGTTGAAAATAATAATGGAGAAGTATTTGCTATAAATAGAGATAAAAAACTCATACTAGAGTCAGAATATTTACAAAATATGAAGAAGTACTATTTGTCAAAACCAGTAAAAAAGAAAGGGAAGAAGACAAAAATAGAAGAACCAAAAAAAGATGATCCTATAGAAGAATCATCTTTGGCAAATGAAAACAATATGGTTGAGCAAGAAAGTAACTTCTCTCTCCTCATTGCAAATATTATAACAATTCTGGTAGTTATCTGACTCCTATTTCTCATTTTGAGAAAGGAGAAAATTATTTAACTTTTATGAGATTTAGAAGAGCTATAACATAAGCAACTACTCCATATCATAGTGGTAATAGTATATGGATAGTATGTGATATAATAGCTGTTTTATATCCTATTAACGAAAGATCTGAATGTGGATAGAGGAGAATATCTCTGAGTATGATTCATAAAAAGACAAGTACTATAGCTCATGTAGAGAGGATTGCAAAGGTTCTTACTTAGAAAATACCACTTTTTTGCATTTATAACATTGTAAATAGCTTTAGCTGAGCCTTTATTCAAGGTTTTCTATTGATTCATTTTTTCTTTCATTTTCTATTATTTTTATACATTCCCTGAATTACATCTGAAATGAATGAAATAATTGAGTTTTTATTCATTGTTAATCATTGATGTTTAGTCCATTTTTCAAACCTATTTGTAAACATATTTCATCACTGAAATAATGGGGCTAAAGCAAAAAAAGAGTGCTGGAAATCTATAAATTTCTGTTATAAATCCACAGTGAAACAAAAGAAATGAGCCTATCTTTTCTGAGTCATCTATGGTTAAAAATATGACTATCTAAAACTCAATTATATCCTTATAAATGATTATTACTTCTCTTA
>Ga0228642_1000335_pt1 | contig 19867 bp, 22 predicted proteins | sample 53DmetaG_FD_190071 | JGI IMG/M metagenome (GOLD analysis project Ga0228642, IMG submission 190071) | Seawater microbial communities from Monterey Bay, California, United States - 53D | ecosystem: Environmental > Aquatic > Marine > Coastal | place: USA: California | collected 2016-09-29
TAAAGATAAAATTTTAAAAACTAATTTTAGGAATTTGTTAAACGGTGAAGATAATTCAGATGAGGAAGTTGATAATGATTTTGATAGTAAAATAAAAAAAATAAATAATATAATTTATTTTTACAGCTCTTAGTGGAAATGTATGTGAACCATGAGATGACATCACTAAATACTTCATAACTTCAAAATAAATTTATTTTATAAGTATTTTTTATGATTTTTCATTAAATTACAAATATTTAAATGTAAAATTTATATAAATAATATAAAAAATAAACTATTTAAAATTGATTTATTATTTAATATATATTAATTATGTGTATTAGTCAACATTCAAAGAATTTCCAAATTAAGTCTAAGTCTAATAAGTCAAATCGTATTCCCAAGCGAGTTCCTATTTGCTCTGTTACTGAGTACAACTCTTCTTTCGGCTCTATGATTAATAGGTCTTGTATTAAAGGTTGTACAACAAGAAAAAACTACACTTAGTAGAAGTAATGGATGTTGTCATAGTGATAGCAGAACCACTAATAGAACTCATAAGCATCATGCAGAAATGCAATTACTGAATAAGGGTAAATTAGAAGGGGATATTAAAATAGATGGATTTTGTGCAACAACTGCGCCTTGTTATCACTGTTTAAGGATGTTATTATTACATATTCAGAAGAATAAATCCAAGTTTACTATTATCTATAAACTAAATGGAGAATTTGTTAAGATTAAGTCAACAAAACTTCATACATTATTGCATTCAAGTATTGTTAGTTCTGGTATGAGAACTCATAAAAGGAGATGAAAATAGTTATAAATTAAATTGATTTAAATTATATTATAAATTTAAGTATGGATTATGAAGATTCCAAAAAATTTATAGAAAAAATTAATAAAAAATCTAATATTTGGATACCTAGAACATTATTATATAGAGCTAAAAAAATATTAAATCAATATTATTTAACGCAGTGTTTTTGCAAAAAATTTGATTCTGATACAGGAAGTGGAATATTTTTAATTATTGTAAAAAATTATTTAGAATAAATATATAATATTAAGATTTTGTATTATAATTAAATAATAAATTTTTATTTTTTTATTATTATTATATATATGATTGAAAAAGTAAATAAAACAATAAAGTATATAGCTTTTAGTATTTGGATACTATTAAGTTGTACTGTATTATTCTCTTGGGTTGGTGATTTAATATATAGACATTTTGTAATAAATCACCGTAAAACGCCTTTTAATCCAGTTATTGTACCTTGGAGTACACATATATGGAGTTATATAATAGGAATAATTCCAATAATTGGACCTATTGTGGCAAAACATGTTTTTTTCGATCGTTATGATACAGAAGAAGGAATAAATTGGTATAAACAAAAATTTGAAAGATATAATACAGAAAAAGAGGGTAAAAATATAACATATGAAACGTATCACGCAGATATATTAAGACAAAAAATAAATAGTATGGGAGAAACATCAACAGAAATAGATGTAGGACAATTACCAGAACTAAATTCAATTGAATATAATGAAGCAATAGAAACTAATGATTAATTTATGATAAGTATAATATAAAAAAATAATTATGTATATATTATATGAGTAATTTTAATATAGATATTAAATGGAAACAAATGTTAATTAAAAACAAAGAATTTAATACAAAAATAATTAAAAAAGAAAAAAAAGAAAGTATTCCATTATCTTATGTTATATGGGATGAAGAATTAAATAAAGAATTAAAAAATAATGATTTAGTATTACAAAAAATAGAACTAAGTAATATGTACTTAGAAGATAAATATGAAGAAATAAATAATAAAATAAATAATAAAATAAATAATGAAATAAATAATAAAATAAATAATGAAATAAATAATAAAATAAATAATGAAATAAATAATAAAATAAATAATGAAATAAATAATAAAATAAATAATGAAATAAATAATAAAATAAATAATGAAGTAAATAATAAAATAAATAATGAAGTAAATAATAAAATAAATAATGAAGTAAATAATAAAATAAAGAATGAAGTAAATAATAAAATAAATAATGAAGTAAATAATAAAATAAAGAATGAAATAAATAATAAAATAAAGAATGAAATAAATAATAAAATAAATAATGAAATAAATAATAAAATAAATAATAAAATAAATAATGAAATAAATAATAAAATAAATAATGAAATAAAAAATGAAATAAAAAATAATAGTTTGATAACATATTTACCTAATTTTATAACACAGTATTTCATCTAACGAAATAATTTAATATGTATATAATTTACCATTTAAAATTGATTTTGATTACTTAAAAATCTTACATACAACCAATATGTTAATTATGATAAAACTTATTGAAAATATTGATGAAATCGCAAGTGATGTATTCTCTCAACCAAATAAACAAGATATTATAACTGATAAAAAAGAATTCATTGATTTGATTTGTAATAAACAAAATTACCTACGAAAAAGATGGAAGGTATTACAAGATAAATATAGTGACCATCCTAGATTACAAAGCATTAATTCAAAAGTATTCAGATCTTGGTATAATAATAATTGTAGTATAGAACATAAAAAATATGTTAAAGAACAATTTAATTTACATATGGAAGTATATTCTAAAAAAAAACAATTACAATCCACATCAGAACTAGTAAAATCAGATACACAAGATATTGATTATAATAAAAAGATAGAAGAATTAGAAAAAGAAAATGCTAAACTTCAGAATATATATGATATAGAAAAAAAAAGAAAGGAAACTCTTCAAAAATCACATAATGAACTCAAAGAAGAATTAACTAATTCAAAAGACATTGAAATACAATATCTTAAAGAATTAAGAATTAAAGATAATGAAATTAATATGCTAAAAGTTCAACTAAATAAATAAATATTCTATATAAAAAATTATCTAATATAAATTTATTTAATAATTTTTTTATATAAATTTACTTAATAGTTTAAAATTGATTTATTATATTATATTATAATTATAATAAGTACTTTATCACCTATTGTTAAATGGAATGGATGTAAAAAAGAAGAAATTAAATTATTTAAACAACATATTCCTGATGATATTGATACATATATAGAAACTTTTACAGAAGGAGGATCACCTATTTTTGAGGATCACCTATTTTTCATTATTTGAAACACAGTAAAAAATATAATAAATGACGTTCATATAGAACTAACAGACTTTTATAATTAAATTTAAAATGGTTATAGTGAAGATATTCATGGTTTTATGTCTTAATCTCCTAATATCCTAACGAAGAAAAAATGAATTATAAAATTAGAGATGAACTTCCAATCAATACACCTATAAATTCCAATTATACAATTATGCAACAACAATTTTGTTCCTCATTGCATTTAGGTTTATCATAATTATCATATTCATCTAATTTAATAGTGTTTATATTTTTTTTATTAATATCTTCTTTTTCATCAATTATATTAATTATTTCTTGAAAAATATTACATTGAAGACAAATATTATTATTACTAAATTTATACCAAGTAGTATAACAACTAAAATGATATGTATGTTTACATGCAAAAATGATAAGGTCATTTTTATTCAAATTTTCTAAACATATAGAACATTCCTGTGTTTTCATATAATAATTATTACTATTATAATTTAGATTTAAATTGTTATTTAAAGAATTTAGTTATATTTTTATTTAATAATTGTTTCTAAATTTTTCTATAATATAATTTTGTAGAAATAATTAGTTGAATTACCATATTTTCAATTAATTTTTTTATATTAGTAAAAGTATTTTTCATTTTTTTATACTTAAATTTTTTATATAATTTTATTTTATTTATAATCGTGAATATATTTTTGGAGGTTGACTTTCAGGTAATCCATCTGTTGTCCATTTATATTTTCTATTTTTATATATTTTATTATATAAATAGATAATCATTGAATTAATTTTTTTATAAATTTTATAATAATTTGTCATATATAAATATTATATAACTACTTTTATATAATTTTATTTACAAAATTTTGTTTATAAGTTATATCTTCTTGTATAAAGAAATATATATATATTATTTTATGTTACTTGATGATATTGTTCAAGGAAAGCATGGTGATTGTTTTATATTAGCTTCTTTAATATCTATTTTACATACATATGGAAGTAATTTTATAAATAAAATAATAAAGTATGAAAATAATAATACATATAATTTTATATACTATACTGATTATAAAATAAAAAAAATAAGTAATTTTACATATGATAATTCATCAAAAATATTATCACCTAAAAGTGCTGATTGGGTAAAAAAAATTGAATATATATATATTAAATTATTTCATAAAAATATTTTAGATTTAATAAATAATGGTGGAACATCATTTGATGTATTTTCACGTTTAATTGGTATTAAACCAAAAATTTATATGAATAGATTATTTGATAATAAAGAAGAATTATATTATGATTTTTGTAATAATACTATATTTAATAGTACTTGGGAAGTAAAGCATTTTAAATATTTGGATATAATTATGAAAAGAAAAATAACATTATGGATGGAAATTTTATGGAAATATTTATTAAATAACGAAAATATTCAAGTAAATACAATTCATATTATAAAAACACCAACTACTATAGGTATAAATAGTATATTTAATAAAATTACTATACCTGGTATATGCACTGATCATTGTTATAGTATTATAGGAATTAAGATAGATGATTCTGGTAATAAGTATATTCATGTATGTAATCCACAAAATGAAGTTGAAACGAGAACTACAACTTATAATAAAATAGATAATTTATTTTATTCAAATATTTCTATTGATAGATTTGGATTATGGTCTTTATATGAAGTCTCTCTTTTTTCATCGGAAATAATATATGTGCCAATCATTTCGCGTTAAAAATTATAATTTTACGCTAAGTAAATATTTATATAAATATTTTTTATGTTCTAATAACAAATTGGATAACCCTTGTTTTTTTGTAACTTCATATTGTTTGTTTGGAAATAAAATAAAATATTTTTCACGACAAGCATCACATAAGTCATTTGATTTCTCATTTGAATTACAACAAAAAAATTTGTTAATTATATTATTATCATAACATTTACTACAATTATTATTCATTATATAAACTTTATATAAAAAAAATAATTAAATAACCATATTACTCATATTACTCTATTATAAGAATATTACAAGTTGATATCTGGAATGATAAAAATAATTGGGAAATTAAAACTAAAAATGTTATTAAATATTATAAAATACTTACGCAAATTTGTATTGGAGATGAAATTTTATATGAAAAATATAATAATATTATTAAAGATATAGAAAGTGAAGAAACCATTATGATTGAATAAATTGAGTAAACTAAAACAACTTAAATAAATTATTATTTTTTTCATTTTTTTCATTTTTTTCATTTTTTTCATTTTTTTCATTTTTTTCATTTTTTTCTATTTTTTGAATTTTTTTATACATAGTATTTATTTTTTTATCTAAATAATCTACTCTACTATTTATTTTTTTATCAATATCATCAACTTTATTTAATAATTCTTGAATCGATTTAGTTAATATAGGTATAAAAGAATTATATTCAATATTATAATATTCTTCTTGTTTATGTACTATATCTGGAATAATTTCATTTACTTCTTGTGCGATAAATCCAAATGTTTTTTTATTAGGAGTATTTAAATTATTATCTTTCCATAAATAAGATTTAGGTTGTAATTCATTAATTATATTTATACCTTTATCTAATGGTTCAATATTTTTTTTTAGATTTCTATCTGATTTAGATAAAATTAAACCACTACATACTAAATTTCCATTTATACTGCAATGTCCATTTATCAAAAATTCATTATTAATAGTATTAAAAGACACACCTGCTAATGGATTATTACCTATAAAATTTACATTAGCAGAGCAAGTTAAATTTTTAGTTATTTCTACCTCAGTACCAAGGAGGACTGGTCCTTTAACCTGATAGTCAGAAAAACCGTTTAACCACATTTTAGAAGTAGTATTAGTATAAGAATCTGTATGTCTTAATTGTATTTTAACTTTATCACTAGGATATAAAATTATAGGTTGTGATATTCTTAAAACATATTTATCAAAGCCATTAAAAAAATTAGCAGAAACATCAAAGGTTTGATATTTTTGAAAATCAAGTCCAATTTCTCTTTCTATATCATTCACTATGTATTTTAAAGAAAATGATTTAGAATTAGTAATATCTTGATTATTAAATAAAAAATTAATATGAGTAAATACACATTTTCTATATACGTAATAATATTCATTAGTTACAGTTTGACTTGAAATAGTAGATGGCATAATATTTGAAGAAAATAAGAAATTTTTATAAGTGTTGTTTATATTAGTCAAAAAAGCTTCATCTGCTGTAATTGCAAAAGCTGCTTCTTCTGCAATGTTATTTTTTTTAACTAAATTCTGCCAACCACCTTGTGTAAAGCCATAAAAGTTGTCATGACTACCATCGTATCTTATACTGCCTGGGACGGCTAAAGCTATTGTATTTGTATTTGCAATAATTAAAGAACTACTAAAAGTCACATTACCTTTATAAAATACATCAGAATGAAATTCCTGACTATATCTTGCATTTTGATGCTGAAGTCCATGAAGATGAAAAATACATTCACTAGTTGTTGTGTTAGTTGATTTAATTTTAAGACCAATATAATCATCTGGGTTTGCTTTGATTACAGAATCAAAACTAAAATTTAAAGTTTTCAATCCATCAGATTTATTATTAGGAATATCAAAACTAAATTCAGTTCCTAATAATGCAATATCTTGTTCGATATCGTTAACTAAAAATTTAACAACATAATTTTTATTATTAATATTTTCATTATTAAATAATATAATATCAAATCCATGAATTTCAATATAATTATTTAAATATAACTTATTTTGTGTATAAAAACTGTTTAAATTTGTTGCGTTGATTGCTGGAAGTGATCTGCTTGTTAATAAATCTACATAAGTTTGAGTTATAAATTTTATATAAAATGTATTTTCAAAATTTAATTTTGAATTTCCCACGAAACTCTTTTTTGTTAAACTTAACCACTGTCCATTCAAATATCCTTGAATTTCTTTTTTACCATCATATGGTGTAGAATCATCTGTTAATCTTACAGCTCCCTCTTGAGCATAGACTGAATTTCCTAAAATAATTCCATTATTGAAATATGCATTTCCAGATACAGCTAAATTTCCACGAATATCTAATACAGCTTTTGGGTTATATGTACCAATTCCTATATATCCACTATTTACTGAATTAGCAATAATCATTCTTTGAACTCCTTCGGTAAAAAATTTCAACTCATCATTATTATTAGTAGCAGAATTTTCAGCACTAATAAATGTATCTTGATTAACATCAATTACACCACCTAATGAACCCCAACTATCACCAGCACCATAACCTTCAAATTGTTCTGTCTCAGAGTTAAATCTTATCAAACCTCGCATTAAATGAGATGGTCTTTGGGCGGTTGTTCCATTTGGAATCATAATTGCATCTCTTTTATCAATATGTAAACTACATTTAGGGTCAATAGTTCCAATTCCAATATTTCCGAAATTGCTAGAGTTATCAATAATCATTCGTTCAACACCTTCTGTATAAAATTTTATTTCATCATTATCTGCATTTGCTGTTAATTCAGATGATATATATGTATCTCTATCAACATCTTTAACACCACCTAATGAACCCCAAGCATTACCGGCACCATAACCCTCGAATTGTTGTGTTTCAGTATTATATCTGATTAAACCTTGTTCTAAATATCCAGGTCTTTGGGCGGTTGTTCCTTTTGGTATTTTAATAGCATCAGACGCATTTACATGTAAAGAAACACTAGGCTGATTAAATCCTATACCGAAACCTACATTACCATTATTAGAAATTATCATTCGTTGATTATTTCTTGTATAAAATCTTATTGTATCATCATCTTCTTTTTGTTCATATTTAATTTTTAATAAAGAAGAAGCAGGAGATGAATTAGTGTCAATAGCTGACATTATAATTAATTTATAATATCTAGCAAAAATTTTATCCCAAGAATTATAAACTATATACTTATTTTGTACTGACAATAAATTATTATGTAGATGACCAATATCAGTTTCTGTATATTGATAAGTATTACTAATGATGGTATTAAATGTAGAATTAGTAAATACAACTCTATCGTCATTATGAGGTGTAATATTGAATATAGATTTCTGTACATTAACTGAATTTTGTGCTCCGCTCCAAGGAGATTTCCATTCAAATATTCCTGAATCATTATGATAAAAAGTACAATTAATAAAATTAATATTATTTGGACGACCTTCATTATCATATATCCAACTATTCATAGTATTTCCACTTAAATCAATAACACAATTATAAAAATTTACATTTAACTGTCCCCAACCAGTAAGAGCAGTTTTATAAGTTGCGCCTCTATTATTAGAAAATTTAATAACCATATTCATAATATTTAAAAATTTACCATTATCTGGTGCATTATCATTACTATGATGTGAGAACATACCTAAAACAATATATAAGTCTCTTCTATTAGGGTCATTTTGAACTTCAATAATTGTATTTATGCCATCCCCAATTATTAAATTATTTCTACCTTCATAACTAAATAATTGGGATGTACCAAAACTACCTCCAAAATTAGTATTTATGTGACCTTGTGGAAAATCTTGACTATTTGGGTCCCTATAAGTTGTATTTCCAAAGGTTGGAGTTATACCGTAAGTTCCAGTTGGTAAAACAAACGCATAACCATCTTTTGTAGAGTCTTTTAATATATTATTTAATTGTGTTGTGATGTTTGTATTATTACCTCCATTATAGATTACTAATTGTCCTCCATATGTATTAACATAATTTTGTGCATAAGTTTGTGAATTTTGTAATTGTGATACTAAAGTTGCATCTTGCCAGTTAGTAGTAAATACTTTTAAACTTGCAACACCACAATAAGGATGATTATTATTTTCTTGTATAAACCATCTATAATGTATATAAATAACCGGATTAGTAAGTTGAATTACTTTTGTAAAATTATTTAAATTTAACCAAACTGTATTAGTATAATTATCTTGACTATCTATATTATCCCAAGTTATACCATCATTTGAACCTTGAAATATCCATTTTTTTAAAGTATCATTTTGACCTCCATTCCAACCAGTTTGAACTAAATATTTATTAACATAAGTTGGTGTCATAAAATTATAACCAACATATTTATTAACTATATTATTACCAGATATTCTTTCAAAATATGCAGGTGAATCAGTTGCACTATCATTATCATCAAATACTTTATATAAACGGTCACTTGTAAATCCACTTAAATAATCGGTATAAATTTGTGTTGGAGTAGTATTATTAGTAAATATTGGAATTAAACTACTATTTGTTTCTACAATATGAATTTCTGAATTATTAATATCATTATAATTAATATTATCATTGGAATATTGTAGTTTAATTTTATTAATATTATTGTTTGATGATATATCCTTCGAATAAATTTTTATTTCATTTAATTGTTTTTTATTATTTAATAAGTCAAATATAATATTATCATTTATTGCTGTTGAAATCCAATAACTAGATAAATTATCATCAAATAAATTATTTTTTTGATTATTATTTGTTCCTAATGTAATATCAAAATTACTACTAAAATTCGGATTTTCTATACTAACACATATATCATTTTCAACTTCTATTCTTGTATCTTTATCAATATCAATTGAACCACCTAATGAACCCCAAGCATCACCAGCACCGTAAGCCTCATATGAATTTAATTCAGTATTGTATCTTATATAACCTAATTTTCCTTGTGGTCTTTCACTAACATTACCAATAGGAATTCTTATTGCATCACTATCTTGAATTTCTAGAACAGATGAAGGATTATCAGTTCCTATACCAATACGTCCATTATTTCTTACAATTAATGTATTAACATTAGATGTACTACTTACATTAAATAAAAAGGTATTATCTGATGTATCATTTCCATGAATATCAATACCACCATTTACAATATCTAACATATTATTTGGGTATTCAGTACCTACACCAACTCGGTCATCAACGAAAAGTTTTCCACGAATATTTAATCCATCTGGTCCTTGAATACTTGAACGATTTCTATGAGGTATAATTTCATCAATTTTTGCTTTACCAATATATTTACCAATAACTTGACGACTTGTATTTTGTGTCATACTATTATTTAATTATAATAAAAAAAAGATTATAAAAATTATAAAAATTATAAAAATTATAAAAATTATAATTATTTTTATAAATAATTTATAAATATAATTAATATTATAAAATTGATTTATATATTTAGTAAATATACAATTATGCATATTAGGAAATATTCAGGTTTGCAATTATATCAAATAGAACAACGAACATCTGGATTAAATTATACACAAATTATAAATAATTGGAAAAATCTTAATAAAATAGATAAAAAAAAATATAAAAAAATTTCAAAAAGTTTAAAAATTGAACCTTTACAAAATAATAATACAATTAATGAATATGAATTTTTGAGAAGATATTACTTAACTGAGATTAGAAAGAAAGAGTATTTAGAATATAAAGAAAAACTTAAAAAAAAATTATTATATAAGTAAATTATTTAAACAGTAATTTGTTATAATATTTAATGACAGAAGAGAGAATTATTTATTATGATATTGAAACAACAGGTTTAAATCCATTTAGAGATAAAATAATTGAAATAGCGGCTATTGATAATAATGAAAAAAAAATAAATTTTCTTATTAATCCAAAACAAAAATTAAACCCTTATATTACAACATTAACAAAAATAACAGATGATATGATTAAAAATGAAAAAAATATTGATGAAAGACGAGAAGAAATTTTAGATTATTTTGATTTTAGTAATTATAATCAATGGATTATAAGTCATAATAATGATGAATTTGATATTTTAGTGATGATTAATAATTTAGATATAAAAAAAAGTGAGATAAAATCCAATATTTTTTGTAATTTAAAATTTTCAAGAAAAATGCAATTAACAAATAGTTGTAGATTAAATATTTTATCTAAATATTTTGGAATAGAAATAGAACAAAATCATAGAGCATTAGATGATGTAATTCTATTAAAAAAAGTTTTTAAAAAATTAATAAAAAAATTTAAGGAAAAATATAATTTTGATAATGTTAATATGGATTATTTATTTGAGTTTACATATTATAACTAATTATTTATTATTTCACCTTCCTCAAGTTCATAATTAAAATTATCTTCCATAATATTTAATTCATCACTATATTCATCATCATCTTCATCATAATCTTCATAATCAATACCAAATTTTTTTCTACACATAGGACATTTAACAGTATCATCTATGGATTTCTTTCTAATTTGATAAAAACATTTAACACAAATGGGATGATCACATGTTGTAGTAGAAGTTGTTTTTTCAAAACATACACAACATTCCTTATCATCTAAATTATTTTTAAAAGCTTTTCTTTCTAATTCAAAGAATCTTTTTTCAGAGTCCTCTATAAATTTTGATTGATAATTATCAAATTTTAAATTGCCTGATAAATTTATTAATAATTTTATACAATGTTCAATATTTTTATTTTCAGAGTTTTTTGAACATGAAGTACTTTGATTAAATACTCTTGGACCTTCTTCGTGATAAACATATAAACCATTTGTTTCAAAATTTAAATTAATTATAATATGATACTTAATTGTTCTTTTTTTATGAGTATCATATCTTCTCTTAATAAATACAGTTACTGGTAAATCATCTATTTTATTACAAGATGTAATAGTTATAATATCTGTATTTATATCATCAAATTTTTTAATCAACATTTTAGAGTATTCCTTAATTTCATCTAATGTTAAGTCTTCTTTATATACTTCATTATCTATTTCGTTATTAGTGTCTATTTCATTATCATCTTCTATTTGACTACTCATATCTCATATTAAATCGTATTATAAATCAATTTTATATAATAAAATATTTAATATTTTTTTTATTTTTAATCCATTTTTAAACATTATTTTGAGTACTTCATATTTAATAGTAAATAAGAACATTTAGAATTTTTGTATATTAAATTGTAAAATTGTAAAATTTTAAAATCTTATTTTCACTTTCATTTTTTCAAAAATAAAAACTTGTGAAAACTCACTTTTTTTCCTCCAAAAAAATCCTCCAAAATTAAAAAAATCTCAAAAAAATCTCACAAAAAATCTCAATAAATTCAATAATTAAAACTATTTAAAAAAATATTTAAAAAAATATTTAAAAAAATATTTAAAAAAATATTTAAAAAAATATTTAAAAAAATATTTATATATATTATATAAACTATACTATGAAGGTACATTGTATTTATATAACACATTATCCTTGTTTAAATTGTACTAAATCTATAATATCAGCAGGAATAAAAAAATAATATATTTAGATGATTATAAAAATGATGATGTTGTTTCTATTTTATTATTAAATTCAGGAATACAAATTATTAAAATTTAAAATTGATTTATTTTTTTTAAATAAATAAATGGAAGATATAAATAAAAATACAAATTTAGATTCTAAAAAAGTTATTTGGTGGTGTTTACATAAAAATTGTATCTATACTTCAAAAGAATGTTTCAATAATAAATTAGAATTATTAGAACATTGTAGAAAATGTCATTAAATAAAATATAGTTATAAATATAATAATTAATAAATAAAATATAAATTGATAAAATTTATTTATTTTTGATTCAATATTGGATATATTAGTATTATCTATTTTTGAACAAATTATACATTTTTTTTTTATTTTATACCATTCTTTTATACAACTAAAATGATATTTTAATTTACATTTACATTTAGATTGATAATAAAAAATATATATATTATCTAAACAAATTGGACATTTATACATTTATAAATTAAATATTTTAATTATTATATTTTTATATATCTTAATAATATAATGAATAATTATAAAAAAAATAAATAGAAAATCAACAGATATAAATAATCATAATTTTTATAATTATTTAGATAGAACTAAAAACGATTATCCTTGTAATGAAGATGATTGTTGGATGCATTTTATGAGAATGTATTCATTTACATCATATACAGAAAGAACTTCAGCAAGAAGAGATAAATTTTATATTACACCAAATCAGGATAATGAATTTGGTACAAATATAAATAATATGCTTTATAATAATAATTTATTATTAAAAATTATATAGTTTATGATTTTAGAAATGAATTTTTAGCTCTATCATTAAAAGATACAATGATGTTTGATTATGATTTTAAAGATGGTCATACACAAGATGATATTATAGAAAAATTAGATAATATAGTGTAATTAAATGATACATATAATCAAACAACTGTTTTTATGTTATTTAGAACAGATAGAGGATTACATGTATTTAATTTAGAAAATTAATTGAAAAACAAGAAGAAAAAAATAAACAAATGGAAAAACAAAAAAAAATACAAAAATTAAAGAAAACAAACAAAGGTATATTAATAATACTATAAATAATACAAATAATATAAAAGAACAAAATAGTATAGAAAATAATATTCAAAATAATTTTATAATTAATAATTTTGGATATGAAAATACAAATATATTTGATGAAGAAGAAAGAATAATTAGTTATATTAGAAACCCATTTAATGCTCTCCTAAATATTATGGAAAAACTACATTTTACTCCAAGTAAATGACCATAAAATACAAATATAAGAATAAATAATATTAGTAATGGTAAATCACAAATATATAAATACAAATGGATGACTATTATGAAACATGATTTAATATATAATTTATTTAGGATAAATCCGTACGACTACATACGACGCTTACTTAGAAGAAGGTAAAATAGAAAGATTGTCGTAGATTGAACAATTTAAGCATCAATTTGAAAACGATGATAAATATTTTTATAAAACTCAACAAGAACAAATATATTGTAGATTGTATGAAAAAAAAATATATGAATGGTTTATGATAATAGACTAAATATTTTATAAATTTTCATTATTATGTTTATCTTGAATGTGTTTAGTAATTAATTTATTTACTTCTTGTGTAATATGAGTTTTTATTTCTTCTAATCTTATTTTATGTTGTTTGAGATGTTTTTCCCATCCAATATTTACTTCTTGTTCAGTTGCTAAACTATCTGATAACTCATTTATAGAATGATTATGAGGTTTTTTTACTTTTTGTAACTCTTCTTGTATAATTTGTTTAATAGGTTGTATAAATTGTTGTATAGGTTGAATATTTTGTTGTATAGGTTGCATAGGTCGCATATTTTGTTGCATATTTTGTTGCATATTTTGTTGAATATTTTGTTGTATAGGTTGCATAGGTCGCATATTTTGTTGCATATTTTGTTGCATAGGTCGCATAGGTCGCATATTTTGTTGCATATTTTGTTGCATATTTTGTTGTATAGGTTGCATAGGTCGCATAAATTGTTGCATATTTTGTTGCATGTTTTGTTGCATATTTTGTTGCATGTTTTGTTGCATATTTTGTTGCATGTTTTCTTGCATGTTTTCTTGCATGTTTTCTTGCATGTTTTCTTGCAGATTTTCTTGCAGATTTTCTTGCAGATTTTCTTGCAGATTTTCTTGCAGATTTTCTTGCATAGTTTCTTGCATATCTTCATTTAAAAAAATATCATTAGGTACTTCAGTTTCAGTTTCATTTTTTTTTAATTTTTTTCTACTTTTTTTTATACCTTTACTACCTTTACTACCTTTACTACCTTTACTACCTTTACTACCTTTACTACCTTTACTACCTTTTCTACCTTTACCTCCTTGTAATAGTAAATATTTTAATTTATATTTAATATACTTTAATTTATATATATCATTATCCATATATAATTATAATTTATTTTTATAATCTTCAATTTTTTTTTTTAATATATTTATTTTATTAATAATATTTGGTTTTGTATTATATTTGTAAATTTCTTCTAAAGTTAAAGGTTCTCTTGTAAATGGGTCATTTGAATTTGATAATAAATGTCTTTTAATAATTAGTAAATCTACAATTATATCTGATGTAGGTAAATAAACAGGATTTTCCAATAAGGTATTATATATTGGGTCTGTTAATTCGTCTGGAATAATATGGTTATTTTTTTGTAATTCTATATCATTTAATTTTTTAATTTGTAATAAAATTAGTTCAAAATTACTATAAAATTGTTTATTAATTTTATTCTTATTTAGTAATAAAGTTAATAAATTTTGAAATATAGTAATATCAAAGGATCTTATATCTTTTGACATTAAATAAATAAATTTATTAGAATTTACATTATTTAAAATAATATATATATCTAAAATTAATAAACATACTTCTGATAAATTATAATTATTTGTAATATTAAATATATCAAATTGTAAATTAACTATTTTTTTAATATGTAAATTAATAGAATTTATAAAATTTATTAAAATTTCATCATTAAATATAATATTAGAAAAATTCTCATTAATAGAAAAAAATTTTATAAAATTTAATGTTTCAATTAATATTGAATATAATGTTTTTATTAGTAATAAGTAATTCTCACTATTTTTAAGGTACAAAATTAGTTCATCTAAATAAAAATTAATATCAATTATTACATAATTTAATAATTTTAAAATTTTATTATTATTACTTTTGATTACATTATTGAAAATATCAGTAAAAATATGTTTTTTGTTTTTATTATTTGATAAAAGTCTAATTATATAAATAATTTTATATTTAGTATCATTTTTAGAATAATCTTCATATGAATCTAAATTTATATAAAAATTTATTATATTTAAATAAAAATTAGTAATAATATCAGAATTTACAAATGAAATTTCCTTTTTAATATATATAATATTAGCAAGTATATAATATAATAAAAAATCAATAGATTTTTGATTAATATTAAAATTAGAAAATTGTTTGTTATTTATTATTTTAAAAAAGAAAAGCATTAAATTAAAATCATTTTTTTTAGAACAAATTTTTCTGTTTATACAATATATAGAAAAATCTATAATATTTTCTAAATAACTTATAATACAATTATTTTTAATTATATTATTTTTATCAGTAATTATGTAATCAATTTGTACTATAAAATTATTATAAAATAATTTAATTTTATATAAAAAATCATTTTTTAATAATTTATTAATTATATTAATTTCTTCTTGTGTGGATTTATATTTTTGTTCTAATAAATTATTATAATATGTTTTCATATGTAAAAAATCCTTCCAAATATTATTTAAATTACCTATATTATCCTTATTAGATGTTAGTAATTTTAACATATTTGTTAATTCAGTTTCTTTTGATATATTATAATAAATTGTTACATTAATTAATTTTATTAATATAAAAAAATAATTACTATATTTATCAATTAATACTTCATCATTTATTTCATCAATATTATATTTAATAAGATAATTTTTAATATTACTACATTTATTATATTCATATTTAACTAAATTATCCCAATAATCTAATATTAATTCTAGTATTTTATATAATAAGTTTTCATTATTTTTTATTATTTTTAAATCATTCTCTTCTTTTTGATATTTATTCCTACATTTATTATCATTAATTATTTTATGAAAAAAATTTGTAATTTTTTTTTCATTTTCATAATTACTTATTAAATTATAAAATATATTTATATCACTATTATTTTCAAAAAATTTTTTTAATAAATTATCATCATCGAGTATAAATCTTAATAAATTATTATTAATATTATTAAATTTAATTAAATTTTTATTTAATAAAATTCCAATAATTATTTTTTTATATTCATTTTTTAAATTTAAATTTTGTATTATATAATTTAATGAATCAATATATTTATCAATTTCATCTTTAGTATCATTAATAAATAATTCTTGGTTTTCATTTTTATTTAAAAATAAATTAATATAATTAACTAAAGTATCTATATTAATTTTACTTTTAAATATTTCATTAAAAATATAACTAAAACTATATTTATTAATATTTTCTATAATTTCAATGTCATTCATAATAGTAGAATTTATAATTTAATTCTTATACTTTATAATATTATAATTATTTACTTTGTGTTAAATACATCATTTGAATTTCTAAATTTTCTATTCTTTTTTTTAGTGAAATATTTTCTTTAGTAATATCTTGTGTTTTTAAATATTTATTTTGTAATTTATTATGTTCATTTAGTAATTTATGATAAGTTGAATTTAATTTATCTACAATTTTCGTATTAACTAAAGAATTATTTAAGCATTCATTAAATTTTTGCTCCATATTATTAATCATATTATTATATTTAATATGTACTTCCTGAATTGATTTAATAATTAATGGAAATAAGTCATTTGTATTTATAATTTTATAATCATCCACTTTTTTTGCATAAATAAAAATTTTATTTTTTATATTAATATTATTAGGTTTAATAGCTTGTTTATTTATAATTTCAATTTCAAATGTATTATTATTTTTATCAATAATTTTATATATTCCATCATCAATTGTATCTATATAAATTTGATTTTTTTCTATTGTTTTATATAAATATTCTTTATTTATTGGTACAAAATCAGACATTAATTTAATTGAATTTGGTAATAATTCAATTAAATTATCTGTAATAATTTGAATTTTCTCTTTATTTTCATCTATAACTGATTTAATATTTATTTTATCAACTAAATTTAAGCAGTAATTATCATCAATATTATTTATATTTTTAAATAAACGAGAATCAGTTTTTAATGAATATATATCTTTACAAAATAAATTAGTATCAAAATATATATCATTATTAGAAGAAAAATTTATTATATTACTCTTATGCGTAATATTTAAATTTTTTATTTTTAAATTATTATTTATATTTAGAAAATTATTATTATCAATAAATAATTTATTATTTTTTTCAATTGGTAATAATTCTAAATTTTTAAAATTTATTAAATCAACTGCCATTTATTATATTACTATATTAAAATAATATAATTAAATTTAACTTAATAATATATCTTAAATGTATAAATATAATTTAATAGAATATTTCTTAGATAATTTATTTCCTATTGAAATTAAAAAAAAAATTTTAAATTATTTATTACCTAAGAAAAACTATTATCTAAATTTTATACTGAAACCTAAAGTGAATTACTATAATAGATATTTTAGTACAAACACTATGGATTTTAGTGAAATTTATATTACCCACTACTATAATGAGTTAATTATTCAATTTTGTATGAATTGTTCTCATATTATTTACATTAAATACAAAAAAAAATCATATTATAATAAATGCTGTAATTGTTATAATTAATTATTTTCTAATATTGATAATCTACTTAATATTTCTGCTAATTGATTTTCTAATGTGTAAACTTTATTTTGTGTTCTACTAATTCTGTTTTTAATATATAAACTTTATTTTCTACTCTTTGAATTTTATACTTTTACACCCTTGGAAATTTAAAACGCCGGTTTTTAATATATAAAGTTTATATATATGCCTAAACATAAGAGCGAAGATTATAAAATTAGTGCTGTTCATTATTATATAGAGAATGAGACTTCTTTTACTGAAACTTGTAGAATTTTTCCATAACTGGTCTACTTTTTTACTTATTCTTTTTCTTTCACTTCTTAAACTTTTATTCGTATTAAACTTTTGGAGATTTGTCGTTTGTTGATTTGTTATGAATACAGTACTTAAACGCTTATATTTGTTATTATTCCATTATTAGCTTATATTTGTTATTATTCCATTATTAACAGTAACTGTACCACCATCACCGTTTATAAAATAACCAGTAAAACCTGATGTATTTTGTGTAGCTACAACTTCACATACTTCTAAGAAAGTACCTTTTGATAATATTGTAACTCCCGCATTAGAATTAATACTACCTAATGATATTATTATTGTAACTATATCATCTTCATTTAAGTCTAATATTAAGTCTAATTGTGAGGTTGATTGTTGATGTCCTCCGGCGTGTCTAACATAATGTTCAGAACTTATATACTCTTCACTATTACCATCTAATTTTATAACACCATTTACCGCTATTTTCATATTTGGATTAGCTCTCTGTACATTAGTACTATCAATACTTGTAGCACAATTAACTCTATATCTACCATCTTGATTTACTTTAATGCCATTACTCATAACTGTGAATTTAGATGAATCACTATTTTCAGATTCTACTGTTATAGGTACTACTTGGTTAATCGAAGAAGAGTAAGTAGCAACTGTTGGAGTAGTATTTTTAGAACCTCTACAATAATCAGCTGTATAAGTAGGTATATTACTTATAGCGGTATTAACAAATTCTGTTGTTGCTATTTTTGTTGTACTATTTCCTGCAGTCTGAGTAACAGCGGTACAAGTATCAATTAAATTACCATTAAAATTTGTTGCTTTTACTGTTCCATTTACATCTAATTTTTCAGTTGGATTTTCAGTACCAATACCTATATTACCATTGGCTGATATTGTAATAGCATTAGTATGGGAAGCACTACCTATGTAACCTCCATCTGTTATTTGTAACCCATTTAAAGTACCTACTGTTGTTATATTAGTCTGTGCTGCTGTTAAAACT
>Ga0228642_1000339_pt1 | contig 19725 bp, 10 predicted proteins | sample 53DmetaG_FD_190071 | JGI IMG/M metagenome (GOLD analysis project Ga0228642, IMG submission 190071) | Seawater microbial communities from Monterey Bay, California, United States - 53D | ecosystem: Environmental > Aquatic > Marine > Coastal | place: USA: California | collected 2016-09-29
GAGCCCAGGCTCTTCTTTATTTCTTCTGTAATGTATATGCTGAAGTTCTTTTTCTACATTTAGAATTATTTAATATCTAATTGTAAGAATAAACATATTATGAATTTTTTTTTGTGACTAAAAAATTAACAATATATAAAATGCTCTTTAATTTCATGGTATAAAAAAATGTAAGAGGTTTATAAAACAAAATTTTTTTATTAGTTTTGCTTATAACATATTCATTTATAACCCCTAAAAATGATTGCCACATTACTTTTCGCATTTCCTGCAACAATACTCACCGTCATTTCATTTTTTATTGCCTGTAGTTTTATTCAAAGAAAGATTATTTTTTCACTACTTTCAGGTAGGCTACACAAAAATTCAAAAAGAATAAATGATCTGTATGGCTTAGGCTTTTATATTTTTATGGTGGCTTCTTTTTTTCCCCCACTTTTTTTTATTAAATTTTTTAAAATTGATATAAATATGTGGATGCTTGGATTTATTATTATTTTAATTCCAATTTTAAAAAAAACAATTGATAATAAAAGTCTCTTATTATCATTGCTAGTCTATTTAATGATTTCTTTCACAATAATTAGATTATTAAACTTTAAGACTGAAACTATTGTTGATATTTCAATCATTGGGTTTGTTTTTGTTTTAATTTTACTACTAAATTATTTGTTTACAAAACTTATTATAAGCGAAGTTAAGCTCGTATTTCTTAATGCTATATTTACCTTTTCGGTCTGTACTTTAGCTATTGTTATTAGAGACCAAACACTTTTTTTTATCAATTTAGCTGTTTTTACATCTTCATCCTGTTATTTGTTACACAATAAATTAAATAAAAAAAATAAGATATTAATTACTCAAACTGGACAAGTAGTTATTGGGTTCTTCTTTATTTCCTCTTTAATGTATATGTTAAAGTCCTTTTTATACATGTAGAATTATCTAAATTTCTTATAAGAATAATCAACTTATTATTTATCTTTAATTTTCTTTGACTAATAAGGATATATTTTGACTAAACATGTTTGTATTATAGGGGCCGGGCCTTCCGGACTTCCTGCCATCAAAAACTTAATTGAGGCAGGAATATCTGTAGTAGCCTATGATTACAATAGTGATGTGGGTGGTAATTGGATTTATAACGAAAATGAAAGTCATTCTAGTGTTTTTGAAACTACCCATATTATAAGTTCAAAAACTTTATCTCAATATGAAGATTTTCCTTTTAGTCCAGAGGTTTCTGATTATCCTTCACATGAAGAACTTAGAAGCTATTTTCAATCCTATGCCAAATACTTTAGTCTTTACCAACATATTGAGTTCAATACGCTTGTTGAAAGCTGTGTAAGACAAGATAATGGTCTTTGGGAAGTAACTACCTTAAAAGATGAAAATAAGCAGGTACAAACCTTTACAGACTTGGTTGTTTGTAATGGCCACCATTGGGAACCTAAATACCCGAACTATCCAGGTAAATTTTCAGGGAGTTTTTTACATTCTCATCAATATAAAAAAGCAGCACCTTTTGCAGATAAAAAAGTCTTAGTTATTGGTGGTGGAAATTCTGCTTGTGATGTAGCTGTTGAGTCTAGTCGTGTGTCTAGTAAAACAGCCTTAAGTTGGAGAAGGGGGTATCGAATAATCCCTAAATTTTTAATGGGAAAACCAACTGATGTTTTTGCTACAAAGATGAGTTTTATGCCTATTTTTTTAAGAAATCTTGTGGCGGGTTTAATTGCTAATATAAATAATGGGTCAAATAAAATATATGGGTTGCCAAAACCAGATCACAAATTTGGTGCTACCCATCCAACAATTAACAGTGAATTGTTGTATAAAATTAGACATGGTAAAATAAAGCCTAAAGTGGAAATTGATCGATTTGATGGGAAAAAAGTGTTTTTTAAAGACAATACCAACGAGGAATTCGATGTTATAATTGCCTGCACAGGTTTTGCATTAGCACATCCTTTTTTTGACAAAAGTTTCTTAAATTACAGGGAGGGCCCTGTGCCACTTTACCTAAAAATGTTTCATCCGAAATACGATAATCTCTTTTTTATAGGGATGTTTCAGCCCTTAGGATGTATTTGGCCTGGAGCTGAACAGCAAAGTAAACTATTAAGTTTGGCGCTAAAAAAAGCATGGAAACGTCCTTCAAATATTGAGTCCTTATGTGAGCGAGAGGTTAGTCATCCTCATATGAAGCAAATTAATACAAATAGACACAGAATTACTGTAGATTTTCATCGTTTTATGAAAGATTTAAAATCGCAAATTAAAAAAGCAGTTTAAAAAAATAATATTATTTTTAACTACCGTAATTAGTTTGAATAGTATAATATTAAAGTTCAAACCTGGATAAATATATGCTCAATTTAAATCTAAAGTTTCTTTATTATCCATTTGTGAAAAGGCTTCCAATTGCCTTAATTTTAGTATTCACATATAGCAACTTAATTTCTAGCCAAACTATTAATGAGTTGGGGAGTCCCTTTGTAAAAAATTTTTCAAAAAAGGAATTTAAAAATGGGTTCAAGGTATTTGATATGTCTCAGGATGATAATGGTGAAATCTATTTTGCTAAACCAGGATCTTTGATGCAGTATGATGGTTTTTCTTGGCATAATTACACTACCAAGGATCAATCTGATTTAAGAGCCGTTCTTTATGACAATCAACGTATTTACACTGCCGGTATAGGTGGTTTTGGATTTTGGTTTAAAAATGATAATGGAATATTAGAATATTCAAGTTTATACTTTAAATACCCCACAAAGAATGCACCTTTACTACCTGTGTTTTTAAATATAGTATCAGCAAATGGAGTTATTTATTTTCAATCTTTCCAACAAATTTACATATACAATCCAAGTAGTAGTGAGTTAAATACAATACCTGCAATTAAAGGTTTTAGTAAGCTTTTTTCTTCTAATGATAGAGTTTTTGTTCAAGATGTTTCTATAGGTTTATTTGAAATTATAGATAATCAAAAAAAAATAATTGAGGGTTCAGAAAATTTATATTTTGATATTATTGATGTATTTGAAACTACAAATAAAAGTTTAATAATTGCTACAAAAAATAATGGTTTTTGGTTTTTAGAGAATGGATTATTAAAAAAGAAAGAATGGAAGATTAATACTGAAATAGAAAAATCTATTGTTACAGATGTTGAAAAATATATAAACGATCTTTTTATAGTTGGAACACTTAGAGATGGATTTTACATTATTTCTAATGAAGGTCTAAAATTAGCTCATTTTAATAAAAATAATGGAATTTCAAATAATGCTATTCGTAAAATTTTTGTAGATAATAATCATAATATTTGGTTGGGAACGGAATCTGGTATTAGTTATCTAGAATTAAACAGTAATACTAAATATCTTCTAGACAATAAAAGTGGTTTTGGAACCGTATACACAAGTTTTTTAAAAGGTACTTCTCTATACTTAGGAACCTATCAGGGGCTGTTTGTTAAGGATATTAAAAATTCTTTTTCAGAACCAAAACTTATTAATAATAGTGCAGAGCAAATATGGAACATAGATGAAGTAGATGGGCAATTAATAGTTGGAAGTGATAAAGGACTCTCCATAGTTCGTGACAATTCTTTAGAAACAATTCACTTAGAGGGAGGAGCTTGGACCTTTGTTAAACATCCTAAAATTGAAAACCTTATGTATGTTGGTTTTTATTCTGGAGTAGCTGTTTTTGAAAAAATAAATAATCAATGGAATTTTATAAGAAAATTTGAGAATTTTGGTGAGTCCTCACGATTTTTAGAATTTGACCAATTTAATCAGTTGTGGGTTGCTCATCCCTCTAAAGGTTATTATAGACTTAAATTAACTGAAAGTGCTACAGAATTGATTGATGTTGAATTTTATGGTGTAGAAAATAAAAATATATCAACATATGCATATTTCTGTAAAATTGATGGAAACTTGGTATTTTATAACCCAGAAGGATTCTTTTTTTATGATGCCCTTGATAATGAATTTATAAAAGCTAAGTATCCTTCAGAAATATTTAAAGGGCTTCAAAATATTAATTACATTTTACAAGATGAAAATATTTTTTGGTATTCTACACCAAATTTTTTGGGGTATGTCTTTAGAAATGGAAACGACTTTAATAAAATTCAAGAACCTTTTTATGCAATTTGGGATCGTCATTTAAAAGATTTTAACAATGTTAAAAAAATTAATAAATCAATTTATGCATTGGGTATTGATAATGGTATGATTTTTCATGACATTAATAAAATATTAAATAAAAAACCACAAGTATCGCCAATAATTAAGTCATTACAATTTATAAGCTCAAAGGATACGATTACTGCATCTGTAAATTTAAAAAATGATCTAAAAATACCTTACAGTAATAATTTTTTAAAAATTAGAGTTGCAATACCAAAATCTCCAATAAGTAATTCTAGACAATTTCAATACAAATTAAGTGGGTTAGAAAATGAATGGTCTAATTGGGTGAATGAATCTGAAATTAAATTTCCCTCTCTTGCCTCTGGTAATTACATCCTAGAAATAAGAGCAAAAATAGAGGTTAATCGTGTAACTGAAAGTATAAAAATACCTTTTTACATTAATTATCCATGGTATATTTCCAGAATTGCTAAAATAATTTATCTCTTATTATTTTTTATGATATTTATTAGTTATAGAGCTTTTTTAAAAACAAAAAACAATAAATATGTGCAAAAATTAAAGCAATTAGAAAAACAAAAAAGAGAACGTCAAAAAGAAAAGTTTGAATTAGAAAAATTAGCAACTGATAAGGAACTATTATTGTTAAAAGAGAAAAATTTAAATCTAGAAATTAAAAAGAAAGACTTTGCTTTGGCTTCCTCAACACTCAATAATATAAAAAAGAAAGAGCTTCTTATTGACTTAATTAAAGATATAAGAAGTATCGATGGTGATATAGTAGATAGTTCATTACATTATTCTTTTAAAAAATTAATAAAGAAAATTGACAATCACATTGTAGATAAAGAAGACTGGCTGGCCTTTGAACTTCATTTCAGAAACTCTCATTCTCAGTTTTTTGATAACCTAAGAGATAGGCATCCAGATTTATCCTCAAACGAAATTAAACTTAGCGCTTATCTCAAATTAAATCTTTCTTCTAAAGAAATTGCATCACTTATGAATGTAGCGATTACAAGTATAGAACAAAGCAGATATCGTTTAAGGAAAAAATTTAATCTATCTAAAGAAGTAAACTTATCTAATTATATTCAAAGTTTTTGATTTTTATTAAAATTCTGTTTGTCAATGTATTGTAATTTTTAACAAAGTTTTTGTAGAGGTGTTTTTTTTTAATTTATAGCTTTTGTAAAGGTTTCATAATTGTTGTTTACTAGTTTTAAAAGTATTTTTGTAAAATACTAGAGATAAGTATTTATTTATTTGTTGTTAAAAAAATTAAATAATTAATTTATAATTCCTTTTAAGATGAAATTAAGATTATTACTCGTTCTATTTATGACCTCATTTATTATTAAAGCTCAGGAGGTTACCCATATAGATTTTGATGATAACAACCCCAACATTGTTTTTAATAGTTGGAACACCTCTTCAACTTTTGCTAAAGTTTCTAATCCTGTATCTGATGTTACAAATCCATCTGCTTTTGTGGGTCAGTTTACTGCAGGTGATAATAATGATATTGGTATTGGAGTGATTGATCCTACAACTGTTTTTACATCGCCTTTTAATTTAGTGTCAAATTCTATTTTTAAGATGAAAGTCTTTTCTACGGAAGAGATAGAGGTCACTTTTCATTTAGAAAACTCACCAGATTGGGGTAATTTCATTGAAGTATCTGACTCTGTTGAATCATCTGATGTAAATCAATGGGTTGAATTAACGTTTGATTTTAGTAGTTATTCTAATATCTTTATGAACAATATTGTTATTAAAATTGGCGGACCAAATACTACCCAAGGTGATATTTACTTTTTTGATGATATTAAAGGACCAGAATTATATACTTCTCCAGCGCAACAATTTTCACCAGCTGATGGTGAGATTGACACAACAATATCTACAAATTTAGAAATTACTACTAACGATTTTTTCAGAAATTTAGATGATTCAGAAATAACAGATTTAAGTTCTAATGTTGCTGTTAAAATAGGTGATGAAAATGGTACTGATGTTCCTTTTTCTGCAAGTATAAATCAAGATAATAATAAAATTACAATTAATCCATCTATCGATTTAGATAATTCTACAACGTATTGGTATGGTATCATTGATGGCTCTATTGAATATTCAGATGATACCACAGTAATGGGTGTTTATGCTAGCTTTACTACAAAAGCTGCAGTTACAGGAGATATTAATGAGATGCTTTTTGATTTTGACACCACAAATACAAATATTGGATTTGAATCTTGGGGTGGAGTTGGTTTTGCAGTAATTGAAAATCCTGATGTGTCTGGAATCAATGTCTCAGATAATGTTGGCGAATATACATACAATGGAGGAAGTGCAGGTTTAGAAAACTCTCTAGTAAATGGCGTTACTCCATTATTGCCGCTTGATTTTGCGGAAACACCATTTATAAAAGTCAAAGTATGGGTAAATAAGCCCGTAGGTGTATCAATTAGATTACAAAACTATCCTGATTATGGTCAGGGCGAAGAACAAACAATAGAAGTAACAGAAATTAATACTTGGGTAGAATTAATCTTTAATTATGGTGCTGTTACTGCAACTAATTATGATAGAGCTCAAATTTATTTTGATAAAGATGGTAATGGTGGTTCTTCAATTGGTGATACTTATTACTTCGATGATTATCTTAAAAGCAACGTTGCACCAGCTGTTCAAAATACAATGAGTCCAGAGGATAATGCAACAGATGTATTACAGACAACTAAACCCGTAATTTCATCTAATTTTCAATTCAGAAATATAGATAATTCTACTATTGCTGATGCTTCAAATGTTGTAGAATTAAGAGAAAACAATGCTACAGGGACTTTAGTAGCTATGACAGCTTCTTTAAGCACAAATAACTCAGCAATAACGATAAGGCCAGACGTTTTGCTTTCCCCGAATACAACTTATTGGTATGGAATTAAAGAGAATACTGTTGAGTATGCTGAAAATGAAGAACTTGTATCAGGAGTTTCAGCAACATTTACAACTACTTCAACCGCTATCAATTTTGTTACTTATGATGATTTTGACGGTACATCTTTATCAACGATTATAGAATCTATGGGTGACCCAGCCGCTCCCTTCACAACGGTTTCTGATCCAGCAGGAGGATCCAATATGGTTAAGAAATGGGAAAAAGGGAACTCATGGGGAGGATGGGAGAGAATTCACCTACAACTTAACGCCCCATATGATGCTGCTCAGGATGACATATTTTCTTTTAGAGTGTATTCACCAGTAACAACTGGAATTAGATTTAAAGTTGCTGATGCTAGAGATGATAGTGAAATTACTGCTCAATATGAAACAGATGAAGAGATTATATTTGAGAATCAATGGCAAACGGTATATTTAAATACTTCTGAACTTGCAGACGGTGTTGAGTTTGATCATGTATTTATTTTTCTAGGAAGAGGAGATACTCCAAACACCACATTTTATATAGATGACATCATGGGGCCTCAATTACAAGGTACTGCTTCAGTTAATGATTATACTAAAGTAGGTGTAGAGTTTTTTCCAAATCCAACAACAGAAATGATTTATTTTTCAAATTTAGATGGGGAAAAAGATATTCGTATTTTTGATATTAATTCCAAAAAAATCTTTGAAAAAACAATAGATTCAAATGAGTTGTCAATTAGAAACTTAAAACCTGGTTTGTACTTCATACAAGTTAATGGTCAGTTTAAGAAACTAATAAAAAAATAACATTTAAAGTATATATACTAAAAGTTTACAGCAGGAAGAATTATCCTGCTGTGCTACTTTTTTTTAAACACATTGTATGAATAAATTAACCGTTTTATTTTTTAAAATTATTCCATTTTTATGCTTGTTTTTTCCAAGTATTTTACTTTCTCAAACTGTTATAGTTTCAGGTGAAGTTGTAGATGAAAAAGGTGAAGCACTTCCCGGTGTATCAATAATTGTTGAAGGAACTACAAATGGAGCTGAAACAGATTTTGATGGAAATTATGTTATTAATATTACTACTCCAAATGCAGTATTACAATTTTCTTATTTAGGCTTTGAAACTCAAAAAATTAAAGTTCTAGATCAAAAAAAAATTAATGTAATTTTAAAAGAGAGTGCAGATCAACTAGACGAAATTAGGATTGTTGCTTTTTCAAAACAGAAGAAAAATAGCGTTATAGGTTCAATGACATCTATTAAAGCCTCAGAATTAAAACAACCAACCTCTAACATTACGAATACTTTAGCGGGTAAAATTTCTGGTTTAATATCTTATCAAAGATCTGGTGAGCCAGGTCAAGACAATGCTGCATTTTTTATCCGAGGAGTTACAACATTTGGATTTAACAATAGTCCTTTAATTCTATTGGACGGTTTACAAATCACTACTTCAGATTTGGCTAGAATAGAACCCGATAACATTGCAACTTTTTCAATTATGAAAGATGCAACAGCAACATCTTTATATGGTGCTAGAGGAGCAAATGGTGTTGTATTGGTTACTACTAAGGAAGGTAAAAAAGGAAAAGCTAAGGTTTCTGTTCGCTTTGAAAGTGCGTTTTCAAGCCCTTCCAAGATAAATAGTTTTTTAGGTGCTGTTGATTATATGGAGCTTTATAATAGAGCGCAAAGAATGAGAGATCAATCAGCAATTTTATTGTATTCAAAACCCAAAATTGAAGGAACATTAAATGGATTAAATCCTAATTTGTATCCAGATGTAGATTGGTATAATGAATTATTTAATGATGTTGCACTTAATAAAAGAGTAAATGTTAATATAAATGGAGGTGGAGAGGTAGCTCAATACTACTTATCTGTGTCTAATTCTAATGAGAAAGGATTGCTTAAAATAGATCCTTTAAATAATTTCAACAATAATATTGATATTAATCGATCTAACTTGAGAGCAAATATTAATATTAATTTGACAAAAACCACAAAAGTTGCGGCTAAATTTTATTCATTATTTGAACGTTACAATGGGCCAATTGTAAGTGCTTCAGATATTTTTAGACAGGTAGCACAGGCTAATCCTGCAAATTTTCCAAAAGTTTTTGAGGCCGATGAAGCTTCAGCTAATTTTAATCATACTCTTTTTGGTAATAAGGGTAATGGTGGTTTCCCGAATCCATATGCAGAGAGTGTTAGAGGGTTTAAAGATCGATTTTCGAATACGACATTAGCTCAATTTCAGATTAACCAAGATCTTGGTTTTATAACGGACGGATTAAAGCTTCGAGCACTAGCTTCCGTAAGAACATATTCAGAAAACCAAAATGAAAGAAGTTTTACTCCTTTTTACTATGGAATTTCAGAAGTTGAAACCTCAGAGGGAATCATAAATTCATTATATCAAATACAAGAAGGAACAGAGTTCTTAAATAACCCAACTGTAAATAATTATGGGAATAGTAATTTTTATTATGAGGCCGTTTTAGAATATAATAAAACACTTAATGAAAAACATGATTTTAGTGGTTTATTAGTTTCCTATTTTCAAGAATCATTAAATACAATTTCTGGGAATACAGCATTTTCTACATTGCCATCGAGAAATATGGGTATTTCTGGAAGAGCTTCTTATAATTATGATGCGAGATATTTTAGCGAGTTTAATTTTGGGTATAATGGTTCAGAAAAATTTGCTGAAAAGAATCGTTTTGGTTTTTTCCCTTCTGTTGGTTTTGGATGGATTGCTTCAAATGAAACTTTTTTTAAAGAAACTATGCCATCAGTTAATTTATTGAAACTTAAATATACTTATGGACTGGTTGGTAATGATGGAATATCCGGGCCAAGTGATCGATTCTTTTATTTGTCTGAGGTAAATCTTAATAATGGAGGAACAGGATATTCATTTGGAACTAATTATAATAATTACTACAACGGGTATATTATTAATCGATATGCTAATGAAAATGTAACCTGGGAAGTTGCCACAAAATCTAACATTGGTTTAGAGCTTGGTCTCTTTAATAAAGTAAGTATTCAAGCTGATTATTTTACTGAGCATCGTAGAAACATATATATGGAACGAGAATATATCCCTGAAACTTCTGGACTTACAGCTGTAATTAGTAGTAATATTGGTGAAGTTAAAGCAAAAGGGATTGATTTCTCAATCGACTACAACCATGCTTTTAGTGGAGATTTTTATATTACCGGTAGAGGAAATTTCACATATGCAACCAACAAAATATTAGTTAATGGAGAGCCACAATTTCAAAATCAAAATTTAAGTAGAATCGGCTACCCCGTAAATCAACAATGGGGTTATGTTGCTGAACGATTATTTATTGATCAAGAAGATATTGATAATTCACCAGAGCAGTTTAATGGATTTTCAACAGTTAATTCGTATTTGCCTGGAGATATTAAATATACAGATATCAATAATGATGGTGTCATAAATGAAAATGATCAAGTTCCCATTGGAAAACCCACAGTACCAGAAATTGTCTATGGTTTTGGTGTCTCCGCTGTGTATAAAAATTTTGACTTTTCTGTGTTTATGCAAGGTTCAGCAAGATCATCTTTTTTTATAAACCCCAATGATATTTCACCATTTGTAAATGAACGAAATGCCCTAAGTATTATTGCAAATAATCATTGGTCTGAGGATAATCCTGATCCAAATGCTTTTTGGCCTAGGTTATCAACCTATGAGATACAAAATAATCAAAAAACCTCTACTTGGTGGTTAAGAGATGGAGATTTTTTGCGTTTAAAAAGCCTTGAGATTGGCTATACAATTCCTGAAAACTGGGGAAGTATTTTTTCCACAGCTAATATTAGATTGTACTTAACAGGATTAAACTTATTTCATTTTTCAAAGTTTGATTTATGGGACCCGGAATTAGCAGGTAATGGACTTGGTTATCCACTTCAAAGAGTTGTAAATGTTGGTGCCCAAGTAAAATTTTAATAAGAAACAGATGAAAATTATAAACAAACATATCGTAATTTTATTAGGTAGTATTTTTATTTTTACTGGTTGTGAAAACTATTTAGATATAGTACCAGATGGTACACAAGAATTAAGTTTACTCTTTAACAGAAAAGAAACTGCTTATAATGCTTTAGCCAATAGTTATAGTTATTTACCTCAAAGTGATGGAACTTATGCTAGTTATGTTTTAGCTAGTGATGAAGTTGCTGTTCCTGTCTCTAAAGAACCGAATTCAATTAAGATGATGAAAGGTCAGCAAAGTATTTCTTCACCATTAATGGGCTATTGGTCTGGCTTTTATGCTAATGGAAAAGGTCAAGGTTCATTGTGGGAAGGGATTCGAAGTTGTAATACTCTTATTGATAATATTGATTTAGTGGTAGATATGACTCAAGATGAAAAAAATCAATGGAAGGCTGAAGTAAGTTTTTTAAAGGCCTACTATCATTTTTTACTAGTCAGTAACTACGGACCAATTCCCATAGTAGATGTTAATTTACCAATTAGTGCTTCAGATGAAGAAGTAAGACTAGATAGAAAATCAGTTGATGAATGTTTCACTTATATTATTGAAACTATCGATAATGCAATCATTGATTTACCCGAGAGAGTTATTGGAAATAATGATTTGGGAAGAATTGATCAAGTGATTGCAAAATCTATTAAGTCAAAAGTGTTATTATTTAGTGCAAGCCCATTATTTAATGGGAATAGTGAATTTTATGCAGGATTTGTAAATGCGGATGGTCAAAATTTTTTCAATCAAAGTTATGATGAGTCTAAGTGGGAATTGGCTGCTATTGCTGCCAAAGAAGCATTTGAAGCAGCCTTAGCTCAAGGTACATCCATGTATTATTTTAATGATACTCCACCTGCTTTTGATACAAATAATTTTCAGTACCAATTAATAAGAGATCAGTACAATAGTAGATATGTAATTACAGACCCATGGAATTCAGAATTAATATGGGGAAATTCTAGTCCGGTTTCAAATGGTCAATATTGGCAGATACAATCTCCAGCAATGATGAAGAATCCTGCATCTTCATCAGTAGAGGCTGCATGGCAATGGTTAGCTCCTAGTATTCGAATGGTAGAAACGTACTACACAAAAAATGGTCTTCCAATTAATGAAGACTTATCCTTTGAATTTACAAATAGATTTGAGCCAACAACAATTGCCTTTAATCAAAGATTTTATGCCCAATTTGCACAAAGAACAGCCAAGATAAATTTAAACAGAGAACCTCGTTTTTATGCATCAATTGGTTTTGATAGAGGAGTAAATAGGACTTGGGGAAGTATTTGGAATTTAAAAATGCGAAAAGGAGAAATTCATGGTAGAATTGCGAATACATCTGATTATTTGGTAACTGGATATGCATTAAAAAAATTAGTTCACCAAGATTCTGAGGGAGATGCTTATAACAAATCAATAACCTATCCATGGCCTATGATTCGATTGAGTGAATTGTATTTAAATTATGCTGAAGCACTAAATGAATTTAGTGGTCCTTCAAGTGAAGTATATGAGGCTTTAAACATCATTAGAGATAGAGCAGGTATTCCCTCTGTTCAAGAAGCTTGGACTAATACAGCTTATGCTGCAACTCCAAATAAACACACTACTAAAGATGGTTTAAGAGAGATTATCCGTCAAGAAAGAATGATTGAATTGGCATTTGAAGGCCATCGATATTATGATATTAGAAGATGGAAGCTTGCAGAACAGTATTTTTCTACACCAATTCAAGGATGGTCTGTAGATGAAGAATCTGAGAGTAATTATTATCAAATTATGGAGGTCAGCCCACGTTCTTTCAATAGTCCAAGAGATTATTTGCAGCCAATAAGTTTTGAAGAACTCTCTAGAAACCCTAATTTAATTCAAAATCCAGGTTGGTAAAAAATTCATTATTATGAAAAATCAAATAAAAAAAATAATTTTACTCATTGTTTTGATAGGTTCAATTTTCTCATGTTCAAAAAATGAAGATGTTGACAGTACACCTCCGGGAATAATAACAAATGTTTCTGTTGTTCCAACAAATGGCGGTGGTATTATTTCTTATACTTTACCATCAGATAGTGATGTCTCTTATGTAAGAGCTGAATATACCAATTCTCAAGGAGAAGATGTATTTAGAGTAGCTAGTAAGTACAATACTTCTTTAGAAGTTAATGGCCTAAATCAGACAAATCCAATTAAAGTTAAATTGTATGTTGTTGATGAAAATGAAAATATTTCTGAGGCCGTAGAGATAGAATTTACACCTTTAGAATCATTCATTTTCTTGGTACAACAAAGTATAGAAATATCACCAGATTTAGGAGGTGTTAAAATTACTTGGGAAAACATAGCTTCAAAAACAGTTTTTGTATACGTTCATATTTTAAATGGAAATGATGAAACGATTAGAATTCTTTCTTCGAATAATGCAGAAGAATGTCTTTTTATAAGAGGTTTAGAGGCCGTAGAAATGACATTTTCAACAAAGGTTGAGGATTTTGATGGTAACATAACTGACCTTCAAATAGTTGGAGATTACACCCCTTTATTTGAAGAAAAAATTGAAAAAAATACATGGACTTTAATAGCTTCTCAATCAATAAATGGAAATGCTTATGAGGGTAGAACTGTTAACTTTTGGGATGATATTGTAGACACTGTAGAAACAGATTCTGATAATAGTTATTTTATTGCAACTAGAGAAAATAATGGTGGAAGTTTAAATTTTCCGTTAGATATTGTTATTGATTTAAACAAAAACGTTAAAATTAAAAGGTTCAAATTATGGCAAAGAGCCTACTGGTATCAGGGTGGAGGAGTCACCTATCATTATCAAGAGGAGAATTTAAAATCATTTAATCTTTACGCCAGTAATGATGCTCAATCATGGGATTTATTAGGAGAATTTGACATTGGAGATCCAAGAGATAGTGCAGGTAATATTCCTGCATCTGCATTTCAAGAAGCTATCGATGGGCATGATTTTACGTTAGATAATACTTCAGAGCAATTTAGATATTTAAAAATCTCAATAACTTCTAATTATGGAAGTACAATAATAACTGTTGGATCTGAGATTACTCTTTATGGTTTAGATAATTTATAATATCAAAGAAACAAATGAATTTAATAAAAAAACACCTTGTTTTACTTTTTGTTTTCTTTTCAATTTTATCACATTCTCAGGGCCTGAGAACTTTGGGTAAAAATATTATTAATTCAAATGGTGATGAAGTTCTCCTCAGGGGAGTTGGCCTTGGAGGTTGGATGCTTCAGGAAGGATACATGATGAATTCTTCTGGAGCAGCAGACACACAACACGAATTTATAGAGAAATTAACTCTTTTAATTGGTGAAGAGGAAACCGAGATTTTCTATAATAATTGGCGTCAAAATTTTATAACAGAGCAAGATGTTAACAGTATAGCAAATCACGGTTACAATAGCATTCGATTACCAATGCATTATAATTTATTTACGTTACCAATAGAGGAAGAACCTGTAGAAGGAGAAAATACATGGTTAGATACAGGTTTTGATATGGTAGATGAACTTTTGACTTGGTGTGAAGCTAACCAATTATATCTCATCTTAGATTTACATGCTGCACCTGGTGGACAAGGTATGGATGCTGCAATTAGTGATTATGATGATTCTAAACCCTCTTTGTGGGAAAGCTCACTTAATCAAGACAAAACAGTCGCTTTGTGGGGAAAACTTGCAGACAGATATAAAGACAAAGAATGGATTGGGGGATATGATTTACTAAATGAAGTTAATTGGCCTCTTGGAACAAATGTTCTAAGAAATTTTTATATAAGAGTTACTAATGAAATAAGAGCTGTAGATTCTGATCATATCATTTTTATTGAAGGGAATGGTTTTGCCAATGATTTTAGTGGTTTAACACCTCCATGGGATTCTAATATGGTCTACAGTCCTCACAAATATTGGACCTATAATGATACAGCATCCATTCAGTGGGTTTTAGACATCAGAGATCAACATAATATTCCTTTGTGGTTAGGAGAATCTGGTGAAAATTCTAATGTATGGTTTACAGAAGCAATTAATTTAGTTGAGGATAATAATATAGGATGGGCCTGGTGGCCTTGGAAAAGAATTTCAACTATTGTATGTCCTTATTCAATAAATTCCAATTCCAATTATGAATCTATTATAAATTATTGGAAAAATGAAGGTCCACAACCTTCAGTAGCAAATGCTATTCAAGGATTAAGTCAACTAACCAATGATATTCTTATAGAGAATAATGTTTTTTACAAAGATGTTATTGATGCAGTTCTCAGACAACCTCAAGATGAGACTCACATTCCATATGCAAATCATACAGTACCAGGTATAGTTTATCTTTCTGATTATGATCTTGGAACCAACGGAATTGCTTATTACGATGTAGATTATGCAAATTATACGTTATCTACAGGTGAAGATTTTCAACCCTGGAATTCTGGATGGACATATAGAAATGATGGTGTAGATATTCAAACAAATTCCGATACTTCAAATAGTAATGGCTATCATGTAGGGTACACTAACAATAATGAATGGATGAAATATACTTTAAATATTTCTGAAACGGGTTTTTATAATCTAAAACTCAGATATGCTACACCGCAAAATGGGGCAAAAATTAAATTTTATATTGATGATGTTGATATTGCAGGTACTATTTCTCTTGGGAATTCAGGAGGTTGGACCAATTTTGTCTATCATTCTGTCAATAATTCATACATCGATGCCGGAACACATGTTTTAAAAGTTAAAGTGGATGGAAATACTGAGTTTAATATGAGTAGTATTGAATTCACAAATTCTACAGATCAAATCCCTCCATTTGACGTCTTAAGTGCCACAACAAACGACGATGAGCAATCCTTAACTATTGTTTTAAATCACCCTATCACAAATCAATCATTATCTAATGATTTATTTGAAGTTACAGTTAATGACGATCTTAGAACACTAGAATCTGCTGAAATTAACGCTGTGAATAGCAGGCAAATTACTTTAAATTTATCAGAATATTTATTTTATCAGGATCAAATAAAAGTAAGTTATAATGGTACTATTATTACTTCAGTTTATAACAATACTCTTGATTCTTTTGAGAATTTATTAGTTGATAATAATCTTCAAGCTAGATTTTTAATTCCTGGTAAAATTCAAGCTGAAGATTTCAACAATCAATATGGATTGCAAACCGAAAACACCTCAGATGCTGGAGGTGGCCTTAATATCGGATACACGGATGCTGGAGATTATGCAGATTACTTAGTTTATATATCCGACAGTGGTACTTATAATTTAAACTTAAGGACTGCAGCTGCTTACAATTCAGGTAAAGTTGAGTTTTTACTTTTAAATAACAATTCAACAGCGAGCATTTCAACTGTAGATTTACCGGTTACAGGAGGTTGGCAATCTTGGCAAACAACTTCAACAGAAACAACAATAGAAGCTGGTGTGTATTCTTTAAAAATGAAAGTTTTGGAATCTGGTTTTAATATTAATTGGTTTGAATTTGAGTTCTTAAGTTCTTTAGGTGCTGATAGTCAAATTAAAACGATTACTTCAATTTATCCCAATCCTGTTAACCAAAATTTTAAAATTCAATTTAGTAATAGTCAAGAAGTAAAAGCTTTAAAAATAATTGATATTAATGGACGTTTGGTTAAACAATTAAATCCCAACTCATTAAACCAGTATAATATATCTAGACTAAAATCGGGTATATATTTTTTAATCATTAAAACAAGAGAATCACAATATCAAAAGAAATTAATTAAATTATAATTTATTTTAAATGTATTTAATCAATATTTTGATTTCTAGGGAATGAGAATTAAATATTTAGCATAAGTAAAAAAATAAATCATGAAAAAATCAAACTTACTTTTATTAGGAATTCTTTTAATAATTGTTGTTTCAACTGCATTTCAATACATCAACAAGGATCATACAAAATTGATGATATCTTCGAATTCATGGGAAATAGATTTTCTTGATAATTTTGATAATTTCAATTCAGACAATTGGCAAGATCAACGTATTTGGGTAAATAATGAAACGCATTGTTATGTTCCAGATAACGAGTTTGGAACAAGAGAAGTAAGTGATGGTACTTTAAAATTGAAAGTTGTTAGAATCGATGAAAAACGTCCGTGTGACAATTTTGATAAATATGGGAAACAACATCCAGCAACTCAGTACATGTCTGGAAGAATTGCATCTAAAAATAGAAAAGAATTTATCAAAGGGAAATGGACTGCTAGATTACGTCTTGGTAGTAATGGAGAACCAAGCATGTTTCCAGCCTGGTGGATATTGGGTGCTCAAAATAATGAACCTCCTGTACAAGAACCTGATGAAAACATTTGTTGGCCTTTAGCTGGTTCTGGTGAGATAGATATTTTCGAACATCATGGAGATCATCACAAAAACCACTTCACTACAGGTGCTATCAAGAGTTTAGAGAATTGTGATAAAGGAGATTGGTGGAGTTTACGTAAAGGATTTGATGCTAGTCTTAATGATTACCATGAATATTCTGTTGAATGGGAAGGGTCTGATCTTGTCTACCGTATTGATCAAAAAGAAATATATCGAAATATTGGGGAAGGTGATAGATATTCTGAGCCAATGTTTGCAATTTTAAATTATGCTAAAATTACAGATTCACCAATGGAAGGTGAATGGGTTATGGAAGTTGATTGGGTAAAACATGAATATAGATTACAATAAAAAATCATATATGAAACTTAAGAATTTTAAATTAGTATATTTTTTATTGCTCATAATAGCGTGCACAAACTCAAAAGTTGGTGAATCTATATTACCATCAAATTCCTCTAATTCAAATGAAATAGATTATAATGACAAAACTCTTCAAGTTTTTGCAACTGCAAAAGATACAGACTTGAGATTAACAAAAATCAGCGAACAAACTTTTAAAAATAAGGTACAACCGCTCGAGACTGAAATCGCTGTTTTTGTTAACCCTAATAAAACTTTTCAAGAATACTTAGGAATTGGTGGAGCTATTACAGATGCTTCTTCTGAGGTTTTTTCTGCGCTTAATAAAACACAACAAAATAAATTATTAAACTCTTTATATGGTAAAGATGGTATTGGGTATAATATCATAAGAACAAGTATTCATAGCAGTGACTTTGGATTAGGGAGCCATACCTATATTGAAGAAGGCGATGCAGATTTAAAAACTTTTTCAATAGAAAAAGACATGAAAAAAAGAATTCCTTTTATAAAAAGAGCTATAAACTTAATAAAAGATGATTTAGTTTTTTATGCCAGCCCTTGGAGTCCACCTGCTTTTATGAAAACTAATAATAACATGTTGTATGGTGGAAAATTACGCCCAGAGTTTAGACAATCTTGGGCAGATTATTACGTCAAATTTATCAAAGCTTATGAAAATGAGGGGATTCCTGTATGGGGTTTAACAATTCAAAACGAACCCATGGCTGTTCAAAGATGGGAGTCTTGTATATACACGGCTAGTGAAGAGCGAGATTTTTTGAAAAATTATTTAGGGCCAACCTTAGAAAAAGCTGGATTAGGTGATAAGAAAATTGTTGTTTGGGATCACAATAGAGATTTAATATCTGATAGGGCTAATACGATCTTTGAAGACTTAGAAGCTTCTAAATATGCCTGGGGGATTGGTTTCCATTGGTATGAAACTTGGACAGGAGGTTTGCCAAAATATGACAATTTAAAAAACATAAATGAATCTTTTCCTTCAAAAAAAATGTTATTTACCGAGGGATGTCAAGAAGGGTTTGATTCGGAAAGGATGCATTTTTGGCCCAATGCAGAACGATATGGGAATTCTATGATAAATGATTTTAATAGTGGTGTAGTTGGATGGACAGATTGGAATATTTTATTAGATCAAAGGGGAGGTCCAAATCATGTGCAAAATTTTTGTTTTGCACCAATTCATGCTGATACAAAGACAGGAGAATTAACTTTCACCCCAACATATTATTATATTGGTCACTTTTCGAAATTTATAAAACCTGGTGCATTTCGGGTAAGTACTACTTCTAGTCGATCATCTTTGGAAAGTACATCTTTTAAAAATAAAGATGGAAAGATTATAACAGTAGTGATGAATAAAACTGATAATACTATTGGCTATAAGCTCATTGTTGGTTCTAGTGAAACCTTTTTAAATATTAGACCACATGCTATGCAAACTATAATTTATTAAATTTACTTTTTTTAAAAACCAAAATAAATGAGCAACAAGACATACACTATTTTCATAAGCTTCATAGTAGCCTTGGGAGGTTTTCTATTTGGATTTGATGCAGGTATAATTTCTGGAGTAATGTCATTTGCAGGTCCTGAATTTAATTTAAATGAAATTCAATCGGGTTGGGTAGTTAGTGCTCCTTCCTTTGCAGCAATGTTTGCGATGTTATTTTCTGGAAGGTTAAGTGATCTTTTTGGAAGAAAAAAGATGTTAATTTTTGTTGCTTTTTTATATGCAATTTCTGCTGTTTTGTCTGCTCTAGCATCATATTATGAAATGCTATATG
>Ga0228642_1000391_pt1 | contig 18272 bp, 16 predicted proteins | sample 53DmetaG_FD_190071 | JGI IMG/M metagenome (GOLD analysis project Ga0228642, IMG submission 190071) | Seawater microbial communities from Monterey Bay, California, United States - 53D | ecosystem: Environmental > Aquatic > Marine > Coastal | place: USA: California | collected 2016-09-29
ATTTGGAAACTTATCTGATCTCAGTCTTTTCAAGATCGGATATAATGCTGTCTCAATTTACTTTAAACAATCCATTGCTCTTTTTTATCGATCAATTGGAATGTTTTGATTATGTAGGGGAGTAAGCCCTCTTGGTGGGATAGAAGGAAAATTGGAAGATAGAGAGAGCTATCACATTTTTACTAACTCGAAGGCTGATTGGTATGAAATTATTGATGATCTAGAGCAATATGATGAATTACCGTCCAAAACTGGTAAGGTTCGTAAGATAAATCAGGAAAGATAACAATAAAGTAGATTGTTTTTTAGAGCGCCGAGCCAAAAATGGAATTTGACACGGAATTTTGAGCAGTTTCACTGATTGATAGATATAAATATAAAATTTGATTATAGCAAAAAATCTGGAAAAATAGCCAAGAAATAGGCCAATAGAAAACATAAATTTAGTCAATTTAAGATTTAAAATATATAACAAAGACGATAGCACCAACATATATAGCGATTTTACACAAAGCAAAATCTTTATTTAAATATGTAATCCAGCCGCAGGTTCCCCTACAGCTACCTTGTTACGACTTAACCCCAGTTACCATTTCTACCGTGTATGGCTATCTCCCGAAGGTTAATCCACCATATTCAGGTAAAAACGACTTCCATGGCTTGACGGGCAGTGTGTACAAGACCCGAGAACGTATTCACCGCAACGTTCTGATTTGCGATTACTAGCAATTCCAACTTCATGGGGGCGAGTTGCAGCCCCCAATCCGAACTGAGATGGTCTTTAGGGATTGGCTCCGGATTGCTCCATTGCGTCCTGTTGTAACCACCATTGTAGCATGTGTGTAGCCCAGCCCATAAGGGCCATGATGACTTGACATCATCCCCACCTTCCTCCAACTTGTCGTTGGCAGTTTTCTTATAGTTCCCAGCATAACCTGATGGCAAATAAGAATAGGGGTTGCGCTCGTTAAAGGACTTAACCTAACATCTCACGACACGAGCTGACGACAGCCATGCAACACCTGTCACTGGTCCAGCCGAACTGAAGAAATTCATCTCTGAAAATCGCGACCAGGATGCAAGAGCTGGTAAGGTTTCTCGCGTATCATCGAATTAAACCACATGCTCCACTGCTTGTGCGGGTCCCCGTCAATTCCTTTGAGTTTTAGCCTTGCGACCGTACTCCCCAGGCGGAGTGCTTAACGCGTTAGCTTCGCCACCGAAATCCTAAGATCCCGACAACTAGCACTCATCGTTTACTGCGTGGACTACCAGGGTATCTAATCCTGTTTGCTCCCCACGCTTTCGTATCTCAGCGTCAGTAATAGCCTAGATAGCCGCTTTCGCCGCTGATGTTCCTCCTAATATCTACGGATTTCACCCCTACACTAGGAATTCCACTATCCCCTACTATACTCTAGCGAAGCAGTTTTGATTGCAATTCCGAGGTTGAGCCCCGGGATTTCACAACCAACTTGCCAAGCCGCCTACATACGCTTTACGCCCAATGATTCCGAACAATGCTAGCACCCTTCGTATTACCGCGGCTGCTGGCACGAAGTTAGCCGGTGCTTTTTCTGTAGGTACCGTCATTATCTTCCCTACTAAAAGAATTTTACAACCCTAAGGCCTTCATCATTCACGTGGTATTGCTGGATCAGGCTTGCGCCCATTGTCCAATATTCCCCACTGCTGCCTCCCGTAGGAGTCTGGGCCGTGTCGCAGTCCCAGTGTGGCTGGCCATCCTCTCAGACCAGCTACAGATCATTGCCTTGGTAGGCCATTACCCTACCAACAAGCTAATCTGATATAAGCTCATCTAACAGCGATAAATCTTTCCCAAATAAATGGTAATATATGGTATTAGCTTCAGTTTCCCGAAGTTATTCCTTACTGCTAGGTAGATTCTTATACATTACTCACCCGTTTGCCACTAACTTTAAAGAGCAAGCTCTCTAAAGTTCGTTCGACTTGCATGTGTTAAGCATACCACCAGCATTAGTTCTGAGCCAGGATCAAACTCTCAAGTTTGATTTTAGCTTTCCTAACGAAGCTATGATAAGTTTGTTAAGTACTACCGCCTTTATTATATATTTTTACCTTAGAGTAATTCTAAGTTTAAGTCTAATAAAGACAATTGACTAAATTTACGATTTGAAAACAGCTACCGCAACCATATTTAAATTACGGAAAAAGTGATTCTAGAAAGCCAGTTTCTAATTGTCAAATAATTAATGCACGTTTTTCAAGAAAAAAATGAATAATCTTAAAAAGTGAATTTAAAATAAAGTAAAATTATCCCTTCAACAATGTCAAAACTGCCTTTAGCCCAAAAATATTGAGTAAATTATTAATATTTTCCTTATTTTTAGCAAAATTACTAAGCATTGATTTTGATTGAGAATCGGCAATTTCCAACAAATCATAATCAAAATCTAAATCAGCAATTTTATATTCAGGTAAACCGCTTTGTCTAACACCAACCAATTCACCAAAACCGCGCATTTTTAAATCTTCTTCAGCAATAAAAAAACCATCATTACTATTTTTCATAATTTCCAATCTTTTACTACCATTTTTGCTCAATTTATAATCATAAAGTAAAATGCAAAATGACTCCTTGTCAGATCTTCCAACCCTGCCCCTTAACTGATGGAGCTGGGCTAAGCCAAAATTTTCAGCATTTTCAATAACCATTACCGTAGCATCGCCAACATCAACGCCAACCTCAATAACTGTTGTAGCTAAAAGCAATTTAGTCTGGCCATCAGGATTAGAAAAGTCAGCCATAATTTTTTCTTTTTCCTTCTCCTTCATTTTACCATGTAAAATAGCAATTTTTTCTGACGCAAAATGATTTTCCAATTCTTTAAACCTCTCCTCTAAAGAAATTAATTCAGACTCCTCAGAATCTTCAACCAAAGGACAAACCCAATAGATTTTTTCATTCCGATCTAAAATATTATGCAAAGAATCATAAATTTGTTCTTTTTTAGATTTTGACATAATTTGTGTCTTAATCGGCAGACGATTTTTTGGCTTCTCCATAAGTAACGAAATTTTCATATCACCATAAAGCGCAATCATTAAGCTTCTTGGAATTGGAGTTGCCGACATAGCTAAAATATCTGGATTTTTACCTTTAGCAACCAATTTCGATCTTTGCATTACTCCAAATCGATGCTGCTCATCAATAATTACCAAACCAAGATCCTGAAAAATAATATCATCATAAATTAAGGCCTGAGTACCAATAATTAGATCAATTTCACCAGATTTTAAATTCTTCAGAATTTTTTCTTTTTGTTTTTTAGTATTTTTAGAAGTTAAAATAGCCACATTAATTCCTAAATCCTTAGTTAATTTTGATAAATTTTCAAAATGCTGTAATGCCAAAAGTGAAATTGGCACAATTAAAGCTGTTTGACGCTTATTTTCAGCCAAAATGAGTGCAGCAAAAAGAGCTATAATAGTTTTTCCTGAACCAACATCGCCCTGAAGTAATCGAAACATCTGATTTTCACCAGCTAAATCTTCTTTAATTTCAGTCAAAACATTTTTTTGACCTACAGTTAATTCAAAGGGTAAATTTTCAAATAATTTCTTAGTTAAAATATTTGTTCCAATATTTTTATAACCTTTAATGTTTTTATTACTATTGTAATATATTTTTTCAGCAATTTTAATTGCCAATAATTCATCAAAAACCAATCTTTTACGATTTGGATTATTGGGATCAAAATTTTCCTGATTAAAATTATGTAAATTATTAATAGCTTTAGTCCATGAAGGCCATTTTTTACTGAAAATTAAATCCTTATCAAGCCATTCAGGAAAATCAGGAAGTAAATCCAAAATATAATGAATTTTTTCAGTTAATAATTTTTGAGTAATTCGGGCAGATAAGGGGTAAATTAATTGATTTTTTGGTATTTGATTAATTTTATCGAAAGGTAAAATATATTCTGGATGGGAGATGGTCCAATTATTATTATATTTCTCAATTTTTCCTGACGCCGACAATTCCTTACCTATTGGTAGATTTTTTTCAATAAAGTTTGGATAAATTTTAAAGAAATTCAAATAAATATAGCCAATATCGCTAAAACACAGAACTTTAAAAGGCGAAGTTTTTTTATTTGGCTTAATATATTCTTCAGGAGTAATTTTTAGAATAATTTCATCCTTATCATGAATATTGGCGATATTTGGTAAATATTTTTTGGCCCGATATGAAATTGGCAAATGATATAATAAATCAATCCATCGATCTCCGCCAACCAATTGTGATAGGAAATTACCCAAAATTGGCCCAACTTTTGGCAAATATTTAATATCTGAAAATATTTTATGTGACAAAATTTATAGTTTTAAATTTATAGCCAATTAAAAACTATCCCCCAGCAAGTTTGATAAAAAACTTTTTTAAACTAGGAATTTTATCCGTAACCGCCAAGCCAAAATCTCTGGCAATTTTTACTGGCAAAATATTATTAGAGAATAACTTATCAAGATTATCAGTTGCTAAGATCATTTTTTTGGCTTCAAATTTAGCAAATTTATTATATTTGGTAATTAATTCATCGGAATTTATATCCTCTCCAGATTTAAAATTCTCTTCAATCAAATCTCTCAAAACCATAATATCCTTAATACCAAGATTAAAACCCTGGCCTGCAATGGGATGAATAGCGTGGGCAGCATCAGCAATTAAAATTGCCTTTTGATAAAAATATTCCTTAGGATAAATCAACTCCAAATCATAAGAAAAAACTTTGCTTATTATTGCAACTTCGCCTAAATCATCAGCAATTTTTTTCATCAATTGAGAAGTTAAATTTTCCTTATCAAAACCCAAATAAATATCCTTAAGATCAGTTTTCACCATCCAAACAATCGAGGATTTATTTTGATCTTTTAATGGCAAAATAGCAAAAGCACCTTCTGGAAAGAACTTTTCATAAGCAATATTTTTGTGATTCTTAGAATGTTCAATATCAAAAACCAAAGCAGTTTGATTATAATGCTTATAATGGGTTTTTATTTGAAATTTTTCTCTAAAATAAGATTTTTTACCATCGGCAATAATAATTAATTTAGCCAAAATTTTGGAACTATCATCAAAAATAATTTCACCCCCATCTTCGCCAAAATTAATATCTTGATAAGAATTTGGAGCAAAGATTTTAATATTTTTTTGAGATTTAATTCTATCACAAAGCTCATTATAAATATCATGACTTTTTAGCATCACACCCATCTGCTTTGAGCCTTCAAAAATATTACTATCAAAATGCAAATGAAAAGGAGAGTCTTTATCGCTAATATCGATATCTTTAATTTTACCAGATTTGTCTTTTAAATTATACCAAATATTGATCTTTTGAAATAATTTTATAGAATTGTTGGAAATTGCAAAATTTTTACCATCAGAAATTCTTTTTTTAGCTAAAAAATTGTCTTTTTCAATTAAAGCAATTGATAAATCAGGGCTAATATCTGATAGTGAGAGCGCAGTAGAAAGGCCGGCAAAGCCGCCACCAATTATGACAATATCAAATTTATTCATAAGATGCTAAATTTTATCAAAAAAATAATTATTGCTGTTTTTTCAATTATTGCAATTATATTTTTTGTTAATAATCGTTTTTTTGTAACTATTTCTTTAAAACCTTTTGGCTATGAAGCAGATATAAGATTATTTATTTTATTGCTTTTGTTTTTTCTTCTGGGTGTAATTTTTGCCCATATCACTAATTTTTGCTATAATTTGAGAAAAAAAATTTCCGACGGTTGCAAATCCCTTTTAAAAGTTAAGAAGTAATTTATACCATTTATCATTAAAAAATGAGATCAATATACCCATATCGCGTTATAGCTTTTTACTTAAGGAGCCTCTGAAAAACTAAAAATTGGAATTTTTAGAGCATTTTTTAGCAAAAATTTTACTTATAAAATATATCTTTTCTAAGTAAGAAGTTGCAATTCGAAGAATTGTGCTAATAATAAGGAAAAAGATGAAGCTAGATTGTTTATTTGTTACAATAGTTTTTTAATGATAATTGGTATAACATGTCTTTAGATAATAAATTAGATGCTCTTTTGGGGCATTATAAAATCCTCTCCGAAAAAATTATGGATCCTGCTGCACTTGGAGATGATTACGCTAAAATCTCTAAAGAATATGCCGATCTAGGACCAGTGATTGAATTAATCAATGAATATAAAAAAATTTCTGAAGATGTTAATGACGCGGCCGAAATGCTAAAAGAGGGGGTCGATGATACTGAGATGAAAAAAATGCTAGAGGAGGAAAAAAATGAAGGTGAAAAAAATCTCAAAAATTTAACCGAAAAAATTAAAATAGCACTTTTACCAAAAGATGAGGCGGATGAAAAAAATGCTATTTTAGAAGTAAGGGCTGGCACTGGCGGAGAAGAGGCGGCGCTTTTTGCCACCAATCTTTTTAATATGTATCAAAGATATGCTGAAAAAAAAGGTTGGAAATTTGAAATTATTTCATTCTCAGAAACTGGAATTGGCGGCTGTAAAGAAGGAACTGCTACAATTTCTGGTAAAAATGTTTTTGCTCGTTTGAAATTTGAATCTGGCGTACATCGTGTACAAAGAGTTCCAGAAACTGAAAGCTCTGGCAGGGTTCATACTTCAGCAGCAACTGTGGCAGTTTTACCAGAAGCAGAAGAAGTTGACATTAAAATTGATGAGAAGGATCTTAGAATTGATATTTTTAGAGCTTCGGGTCCTGGTGGTCAATCGGTAAATACTACCGATTCAGCAGTTAGAATTGTTCACATTCCAACGGGTATCACCGTTTCTCAGCAAGATGAAAAATCGCAACATAAAAATCGGGAAAAAGGTATGAAAATTTTAAGATCTAGACTTTATGAAGCGAAAAGAGAGGAGTTAGATCGCGAAAGATCGGCAAATAGAAAGGGCCAAGTTGGTAGTGGCGACAGGTCTGAAAGAATTAGAACTTATAATTTTCCACAAGGCAGGGTTTCTGACCATAGAATTAACTTAACTCTTTATAAAATTGATGAAGTAATGGCTGGCGATCTGGACGAATTTGTTGACAACCTCACCGCTGAGGATGAAGCCAGAAGAATGGCAGAAAGTGAAATTTAATTAATTTTTGAAATAAATGACATCAGGGCAAACTGTATATCTGGCAAAAAAGGATATTTCTAAAGAAGAATTAGCTTCAGAAGGTCAATATAAAATCACTTGTAATTATCCAGATCAAGATACTGGCAAAACTTTACAATGCATCTTTAAAGGAACAACAGAGCAAAATCAAAATAAAATGATTTTACAAGACGGAACTCTTGATTTTTATTCAAACCCAGACGATCCCAACTCTCGATTTGCAGCTTATGATATAAAAAAAGGGGTTGCCATAAAGACATTTCCCGCTCAATCCAAAATGAGAGCTGAAGCACAAATATTTACGCCTGAACAAAGTAGTCACGACACTGCTGCACCAGAACTAACAAAAGAATCCTTGGATGTACACAGTCTTTTGTCTCAAATATTAGATAGATTTTCTAGTTCCGACTCAGACAGTCCTTCAACTACTCCATCAAAAGCAGCAATATTGGAAAATGAAGCTCAAAAAAGAAGAGGTTAATATATTTTAATATAATTAATGATATTAGATAAAATAGTTCAGCAAAAAAAATTAGAAATTGAGGCGGAAAAAAATCTCCTACCAATTGCCAAACTTAAAAATCAGTTAAAAAATATCAAATCCTCTCAAAAATCATTCATCTCTAAAATAGAATCTGATATCAAGGAAAAAAACATTGCCATAATTGCTGAAGTAAAAAAAGCTTCACCAAGTAAGGGAGTAATTCGTAAAGATTTTAATCATTTAGAAATTGCTAAAATTTACGAAAATTCTGGCGCTAGCTGCATTTCAGTTTTAACTGATGAAAAATTCTTTCAGGGCCATAAAAATTATTTAACAGAAATTAATAATCAAATTGATTTACCCATTTTACGCAAGGATTTTATTATCGATTCCTATCAGATTTATCAATCAAAATTAATTGGCGCCGATTGTATTTTGTTAATTATGTCAATTTTAACTGAGAATGAAGCTGTGGAATTAGAAAAAATTGCCCTAGAAAATGGATTGGATATTTTGGTTGAAATTCATAATGAAGCGGAGCTTGAAAAAGCCTTAAAATTACAAACAAAATTAATTGGTATTAATAATCGTAATTTAAAAAATATGACAATTGATATTAATAATTCTATTAATCTTTCTAAAAATATTCCAAATGATAAAATCATTATTTGTGAAAGCGGGATTTCTAGTATGGATGATATCAAATTAATGCAAAAAAATAATATTAATTGCTTTTTGATAGGAGAGTTTTTTATGAGACAGAAAAATATTAGGGAGAAATTGCAAGAATTTATCAAAAATTAAAAATCTATTCTATTGATAATTTAAAAAATTTCTTTTTACCAACTGACAAAATGTCTCCATTTTTAGTAAAAATATAATTTTCATCAGAAATTTTTTCTTTATTAATTTTTACCGCTCCAGATTGAATCAATTTTCGGGCCTGAGATTTTGAAGGGGCGGAGTCAGATAAAATCATAACATCAATTAATTTTGAATTTTTTGGAATTTTTATTTCTTTAAAAGCATCTTGATTTTTATTTAAAAAAATCTCTTTAGCCTTTTCTAAACATTCTTTGGCAATCTTCTCTCCATGACAAATTTTTGTTGCTTCAAAAGCCAAAATTTCCTTAATTTTATTTAATTCCTGTCCTTGTAATTTTTGATATTCTTCTATTTTTTCTTCAGAAATTTCGGTAAAATAAAATAATAGGCGAACAACATCTTCATCCTTAACATTTCTAAAATATTGGAAATAATCAAAAGGACTCAGCATATTTTCATCAAGCCAAATAGCACCATCAGCAGTTTTGCCCATTTTTTTACCTTCAGAATTAAGCAAAAGCGGCGAAGTAAGGCCAAAAACTTCTTCAGACTTATTATTTTGAGAATTAATTCTTCTAATCAAATCCACACCACTAACAATATTGCCCCATTGATCAGAGCCGCCAATCTGCAAATTACAGCCAAATCTTTTATTTAATTCTAAAAAATCGTAAGATTGTAAAATAAGATAATTAAATTCTAAAAAACTAAGATTCTGTTCGCGATCAAGGCGGTTTTTTACCGACTCAAAAGTTAGCATTTTATTAATAGAAAATTGATAGCCAATATCACGCAAAAACTCGATATAATTTAGATTTTTAAGCCACTCTTCATTATTAACAAATTTAAATTTTGGCAAAGATAGGTCTTCCTTTGATAAATCAAATTTCTCCAAAGATTTTTTAATTCCTTCTAAATTAGATTCTATATCAGCTTCACTTAGAATCTGCCTAGCCTTATCTTTTCCGGACGGATCGCCAATTTTAGTTGTACCACCACCTAATAAAATAATTGCTTGATGACCATTTTTTTGTAGCAAACGCAGCATCATGATTTGGATCAAGCTGCCAATATGAAGAGATTTTGCCGTACAATCAAAACCAATATAAGCAGTAATTTTATTTTCAGATAATTTTTTATCTAAATTATCTAAATCAGTTGCTTGATTAATAAAATTACGATTTTTTAAAGTTTGTAGGAATTTTGTCATTTTTAAAACAGAGTAATAGCAATATATGATATTCGAACTATCATATAAAATAAGATTAAAAGAGTAATTTTCATACCCCAAATCCTATATTTAGGCATTTCTAAAATTTGACCATTTTCATATTTTTCCAATTTAGTCATACTTAATAGATGAAAAATACGACCAATAGCAAAAACAACCCCGAGAGCCAAAACTTCCCAAATCAAATCACCATAAAAATCAATAACAAAAAGCATTAATAAAAACCAAATAGAATATTGGTTAAAATTATTTTGAGCAGCAATCCAGCGTGTCAACTCAATTGGATCATTAGTGCCGCTTAAAGGCAATTTACTATTTTTTCTAATTTTTATAATATTAAAGGAGCAATAGATAAAAATTATTACAAAGAATGCTAAAAATAATATAGAAATCATAATTTTTAAATTAAATTATTTGTAATTATTTAAAATATTAAAATAAATATTTTTAAGTAATTCTATTTCAGAAATTTCAATATTTTCATCAATTTGATGGGCCGTTTTATTAACCAAGCCACATTCAATCACTGGACAATAATCTTTTATAAATCTAGCGTCAGAAGTGCCGCCCGCTGTGCTTAATGTGGGTTTTTTGCCAGTAACTTCCTTGGTAGAATTTATTAATAAATTCTGCAGATCCTTATTGTCACTCAAAAAAGATTCACCACTAACGCGATAATCTAACTGATATTTTAAAGCAGAATGGTCCAAAATATATTTTACCCAATCAATTAATTTCTGAGAATTCCATTCATCATTAAATCGAATATTAAATCGGGCATTGGCCACGCCAGAAATTACATTGCTTGAATTGATATCATTAGCAATATGAGTAATTTCTAAATTTGACGGATCAAAAAATTCATTACCAGAATCTAGCTTATAATCTTTAAGGATTTTGAGAATATTAACTAATTCAGTAATTGGATTTTGTGCATTATGTGGGTAGGCAACATGGCCCTGTTTGCCAATTAATTTTACTTCAAAATTTATACTTCCTCTCCTGCCAATCTTAACCATTTCCCCAGTTTTTTCTGGATTTGTCGGCTCACCAACCAAACAGCAAGACATTTTATAATTATTTTTTTGCATCCAATCAAGCATCTTTTTCGTGCCATTAATAGCATCACCCTCTTCATCGCCAGTAATTAAAAAACCTATACCAAAATCTAGCTTATGTTTTGCCAACAATTCTTCCGCAGAAATGATAAAAGCTGCAATTGCACCCTTCATATCAACAATTCCACGACCATAAATTTTATTATCAGAAATTTTGGCAGAAAATGGATCAAATTGCCATTTTTCTACATCTCCAACCGGAACAACATCAGTATGACCTGCAAAATAAAGAATTTTATCGGAATTTTTAGGATTCAAAATAGCATGAAGATTATCAACATCATAAGATTTATCATCTGAAAAACTGATTTTTTGACATTCAAAACCAAGATCTGTTAATTTTTTTGATAAAAAATCAATAGCACCTTCATCTTTCTGTCCTGTAATTGATTTTTTTTGGATTAGTTTTTGAGTAAATTCTATTAAATTTTTTGACATATTTTAGTTTTTTAGCGTCTCTTTTATCCTGTCAGCTATATCATTAACCTCCTTTTCATCTTCTCCTTCAGCCATGATCCTTATTAAATTTTCTGTACCAGATTTTCTAACTAAAATTCTACCCTTATCTCCCAAAATCTTCTTCTCTTTTTCTATCAAACCTTGAATCTCTTTTTTCTCCAAAGGATTTTTACCCTGAAATTTTACATTTTTTAAAATTTGCGGGGTTAGTTCAAAAATATTGGCGATTTCACTGAGCGGCCTCTCTTCAAAAATCATCAAAGACACTATTTGCAAGGCAGAAACAAGCCCATCACCAGTTGTAGAATGATCAGATAAAATAATATGGCCTGATTGCTCGCCACCAAAATTACATCCGAGTTCTTTAATTTTTTCCATAACATAACGATCACCAATACCAGATCTAATAGTTGTTATGCCATGATATTGTAGATATTTTTCAAGGGCTAAATTTGACATATGAGTTACAACCACAATATCTTTTTTTAATTTACCTTCGATATGTAGCTTATTAGCAATAAGAGCAATTAATTTATCACCATCAATAATTTTTCCCTTTTCATCACAAATTACCACCCTATCAGCATCGCCATCAAGAGCAACTCCAATATCAGCATTTTCCTGCAAAACCTTATCTTGCAATAATTTTGGCTGAGTTGAGCCACAATTTTCATTAATATTGGAACCATTTGGCTGATTACCAATTGCCACCACATCAGCTCCCAATTCCCAAAAAATACGAGAGGCAATATCGTAAGCCGCACCATTAGCAGCATCCACCACAACTTTCAACCCCTCTAAAGACAAATTTTTTGGCACAGTGTTTTTTACAAATTCCATATATCTATCTTTAGCCTCTTTAATCCTTGAAGCCGTGCCAATTTTATCAGGATCGCTTAAATATTGATCAAGATCACTATCAATCATTTCTTCAATTTCCTTCTCGGTCTTATCATCCAACTTAGATCCGTTACGAGCAAAAATTTTAATACCATTATCATAATAAGGATTATGAGAAGCGGAGATCATGATGCCAATATCAGCTCTTAAAGATTTAATTAACATCGGAATTGCAGGGGTAGGAACTGGACCAACCAAAAAAACATCAACACCAACCGCAATCATGCCAGCAGTTAAAGCACTTTCAATCATATAGCCAGAAAGGCGAGTATCTTTGCCAATTATAATTCTATGTTTATGAATTCCATCTTTGAGTTTTGCGCCAACAGCCATACCAACACGCAGAGCCATATCCGCCGTCATTGGGAATTTATTAGCAGAACCTCTAATTCCATCAGTACCAAAATATTTTCTCATCGTAAAACTAATTGCAGGGATTTATCTGACAAATTTGTGAGATCTTTTGATCTTTTTTTGTAATTGCAAAATGCCATAAAGAAGCGCTTCAGCAGTTGGAGGACAACCAGGAACATAAATATCAACAGGAACAATGCGATCACAACCACGAACTACACTATAAGAATAGTGATAATAGCCTCCACCATTAGCACAACTCCCCATAGAAATTACATATTTTGGATCAGCCATTTGATCATAAACTTTGCGAAGTGCCGGCGCCATTTTATTAGTCAAAGTACCAGCAACAATCATCACATCAGACTGTCTCGGAGAAGGGCGAAACATCACGCCAAAACGATCAAGATCATAACGGCTCGCGCCAGCCTGCATCATTTCCACCGCGCAACATGCCAAACCAAAAGTCATGGGCCATAAAGAACCAGTCCTGGCCCAATTAACCAAATTATCCATCTTGGCCAAAACAAAGCCACGATTTTTTATTTCATCCAAAGGCGCCTTTAACAAAGCGTCCTGATTTAAAGGTGTTTTTAATTGCTCCATATCATTTATCTAAATTCATCATGCAAATTATTTTTGAGAGCTCGTAGCATTATACCATTTCCCTACAGCAAAAACTGCCTTAAAGATGAGAAATGGTATTAGTCATATTTTGATCCAAAAAAATGAAAAATAAAACGCAAATTTGAAGGTTTAATTATCTCCAATCAAGAGCGCCACGCCTCCACTCATAAATAAAGCCTATTGTTAATATGACTAAAAATATCATCATTGACCAAAAACCTTCAAAGCCAATATCTCTAAGTGACAAAGCCCAAGGAAAAAGCAAGGCAATCTCAAGATCAAAAATAATAAATAAAATTGCTACTAGATAAAATTGGACATTGAATTTGTTTCTTACATTGCCAACCGCTTCAAAACCACACTCATATGGAGAATTTTTTTCTTCATCAGATCTAATTTTTTTGGTTAAAAATGGTATAATAATCACTGCTACCGATAGGCCAATAGCAATTGATAAGAATATTAAAATTGGCAAATAATCACTTAAAGCTTGGTTCATATTTATTTATTATTTCATTGGACTCGTCCATCTGAGCTAAAATTTGAGCCTTTAAATCTTCAGAATAAAAATTAGATTTTATATCTTTTTCAATTTTTTTAGCTTTAGAAAAGTTTTTATTATTAATTTCTTTTAAAATTTTAGCCACTTTATCAACAAAAACCCTTTGCTCTTTATTCAACTTTTTTTCTAATCTTTTTGGATTGTCAAAAATAAAATGAGCCAAACCCAATTTAAAATTATTTATTCTAAGAATTAAGCTAAAAATTAGATAAAATATAAAATATAAAAATATCAGAGAAAGTGCAAAAAAAGCAACTGAACTAGTGACCTTATATTCAAGAAAAACAAGCTCAACCACACCACCCAAATCGATCAACCAAGATACAAAGAAAGTGGCAATAAATATTGTTAATATTACAACAATATTTCTAAACATAAATTAATCTACAACAGCAAGATTCTCGCTCTGAAAAATTTTATCTTTATCATCAGCAACACCCTCTTCAATATTTTCAGATCCTTCAGCAACTTCAGATTGATAAATATTATCACCAGCAGCAATATTTTTTCTAACCTGATCAAGATCCAACTCACCAGCAGCAATTTCATCAAGAGCAGTGATTGGAGATTTAACAGATTTATCATGCTCAGTTGGAGCCCCAGATAAAATATCTTTTGCTCTTTTGCTAGCAATCAAACAAAGCTCAAACCTATTGTCCAATGCTTTCTTACCACTTTCAGATTTCACCTTAGTCATATTTAATAATAGTTTTTTAAAATTTATCAATTTATCATAAGCATCTTAAGGAGTGATTATATTTTTTCAAGAAATTATTAACAAATAAAATGTCTGTTACCATCCACCAAGAAGAGGATTTTAAAAAAATGCGAAGAGCTGGTCTTTTGGCTGCAGAAATACTAGATTATATTGGTAATTTTGTTAAGCCGGGTGTTACTACTAACGAATTAAATAATTTATGTCATAAAAAAATTATTGAAAATGGCGCCATTCCCGCACCGCTAAATTATAAAGGCTTTCCAAAATCAATTTGTACTTCCGTTAATCATGTTATTTGCCATGGCATTCCAAGTGATAAAAAATTAAAAAATAGTGACATGGTTAATATTGATGTAACGGTCATAGTTGATGGCTGGCATGGCGATACTAGCAGAATTTATTACGCTGGAAAACCTTCAATTAAAGCTAAAAGACTTTGTCAAACAACTTACGAAGCTATGATGCTTGGGATCGAACAAGTAAAACCAGGTGCAACATTAGGCGATATTGGTCATGCCATTCAAAAATATGCCGAAGATGCTGGTTATTCTGTGGTTCGAGATTATTGTGGCCACGGTATTGGCAAAGTTTTTCATACAGAACCAAATGTAGTTCATTATGGAGAACCAAATACTGGGTTAATTTTAAAGGAAGGAATGTTTTTCACTATAGAACCTATGATAAATGAGGGCAAAAAGGAAACAATTCTTAGCAAACATGATAATTGGACCGTAACCACCAGAGATAAATCGCTTTCAGCTCAATTTGAACATACAATTGGCGTTACCAAAACTGGCTATGAAATTTTTACCAAATCCCCAAAAGGATTAGATCATCCAAACTAAAATGACTTATAATCACAAAAAAATAGAAGAAAAATGGCAACAAATCTGGGAAAAAGAAAAATTTTTTAAATTTACACCAAAAGAAAATCAAAAAAAATATTATGTTTTGGAAATGTTTCCCTTTCCATCAGGAAAGATCCATGTTGGACATCTTCGTAATTACACAATTGGTGACGTAATCGCTCGTTTTAAGAAAATGCAAAATTTCAATATTTTACATCCAATTGGTTTTGATTCCTTTGGGCTTCCGGCCGAAAATGCTGCTATTGAAAATAATTCCCATCCTAAAGATTGGACATATGAAAATATTGCCACTATGGAAGAAGAGCTAAAAAAATTAGGTTTTTCTTATGATTGGGATCGAAAAATTGTCACTTGTGATGCGAATTATTATAAATTTGAACAAAAGATGTTCATTGATTTTTATAAAAACGACCTAATTTATCAAAAAGAATCCATTGTTAATTGGGATCCTGTTGATCAAACGGTTTTGGCCAATGAACAGGTAATTGACGGCAAAGGGTGGCGAAGTGGCGCAGAAATAGAGAAGAAAAAACTCAAACAGTGGTTTTTAAAAATTAGTGATTTTAGTGAAGAATTACTAGAGGAGTTAAAAAATCTGACCGGCTGGGATAAAAGAGTTTTAACCATGCAGGAAAAATGGATTGGCAAAAGTTCTGGCGCATCAATTAATTTTGATATTTCAAGTGGCAAGAAATTGGAAATTTATACCACCAGACCAGAAACAATTTTTGGTGCATCTTTTGTCGGAATTGCTGCAAACCACCCACTAGCCTTAGAAATTGCTAAAAATGATCAAAAAGCAGCGGATTTTATCGAAAACTGTAACAAAGACAATATTAATGAAGCCGATATTGATAAAAATGAAAAAAAAGGCTTTAAAACTAATCTTTTTGCCAATCATCCATTTATTTCTGGTAAAAAATTGCCAATTTATATCGCCAATTTTATCTTAATGGATTACGGCACGGGGGCAGTTTTTGCTTGCCCAGCCCACGATCAACGCGACTTTGATTTTGCTAAAAAATATAATTTAGAAATTACACAAGTTGTTGGAGAAGAGCAAGAATTGTTCGAGGCTTATTTAGAGGGTGGAAAAATGATAAATTCTGATTTTCTAGACGATTTATCAGCAAAAGACGCTAAGGAAAAAATTATAGATTTACTTGAAGAAAAGAAAATTGGTAGCAGAAAAATCAATTATCGCCTTAAAGATTGGGGGGTTTCGCGCCAAAGATATTGGGGCTGCCCTATTCCAATGATTTATGATAAGAATGGCAATGTTAAACCAGTTCCAGAATCAGATTTGCCAGTTATTTTGCCAGAAGATCCTGACTTTTCTAAAGGCGGCAATCCTCTTGATCATCATCAAAAATGGCAAAAAATAGTAATTGACGGTGAAGAATTTATTCGTGAAACCGATACTTTAGATACTTTTTTTGAAAGTTCTTGGTATTTTCTTAGATTTGCCTCCCAGCCAAAAGATAAGGCTTTTAATTTTGATGAAGTCAATGAAATTTTACCTGTTGATAATTATATTGGCGGTATTGAGCATGCGGTTTTACATTTGCTTTATGCCAGATTTTTTACTAAAGCTCTCAAAAAATGTGGTTATTTAAATTTTGACGAACCCTTTAAAAACCTTTTAACACAAGGAATGGTTTGCCACAAAACCTTTAAGGACCAAAATGGCAAATGGGTTATGCCAAAAGATGTCGTTTTTAAAGATGGAAAGGCTTTTCATATAAATACCAAAGAAGAGATTATTGTTGGTAGAAGTGAAAAAATGAGCAAATCTAAAAAAAATGTGGTCGACCCCATGAAAATAATTGAAAATTTTGGCGCTGATACAGCTAGATTTTTTATGATGTCAGACTCTCCAGCAGAAAAAGATATTGAATGGTCAGATAACGCCTTAAATGGCTGTCATAAATTTTTAAAAAGAATTTACAATCTTGTAGAAGGGCTTTTAGAACAAAAAACCTTAGATTTTACAAATTTTTCTGATTTTTTATCTAAAGATGACTTAAAAAACCTATCAGAAAAACAAATTTCATCAATCAAATTAACTCATAAAGTAATTTTTGATGTTAAAAATGAATATGAAAAAAATGGCTTTAATGTGGTTATTGCCAAAATTCGTGAATTTGCCAATAATTTAGAAAAATTTCAAATTAATGATGAAAATGATCAGAAAATTAAATTTTTTGCTATTAAAAATTTAATTTTATTAATTTATCCAATTTGCTCTCATCTTTCTGAAGAGTTGTGGCAAAAACTGGGTTATAAAATCGCACTTTCTGATAAAATTTCTTTCCCAGAATTTAATAAAGATTTTATTACCGAAGATAAAGTAAAAATTGCTATTCAAATTAGAGGAAAATTAAAAAAAGTTATTGAGGTTCCAAAAGATTTAGAAAAAAACACTTTGGAAAATTTGATTTTATCAGATGAGCTGATTCAAAAAAACATCGATGGGCAAAAAATTAAAAAAATAATTATTATACCAAATAAATTGGTAAATATTGTAATTTAAGATTACCTGCCTCCATGCTCAGGCACAGGGCTCATGCCAGAGGTCGCCAAAGGTTTGGCAGCAGCCCCGCCCCCTTAGGAGTAGTGGCAGGAGTACTGCTACGAGAAAGGCGGCCATCCTCCTTACTCCCCTACATAATCAAAACATTCCAATTGATCGATAAAAAAGAGCAATGGATTGTTTAAAGTAAATTGAGACAGCATTATATCCGATCTTGAAAAGACTGAGATCAGATAAGTTTCCAAATCTCCTTTTTCTATAGAGTTTTTTTTAATATTACTTTTTGATCTAGATATTGCATATCCAATAAAGCAAACAAGAGCATGTGATAATAATACACAATATAAAAGCCTCTTAAATCTATCATATTTCCTAATTTTATTATTTTCTATGTCATAACCAGAGCTTTTACAATCTTGGTAATT
>Ga0228642_1000404_pt1 | contig 17888 bp, 14 predicted proteins | sample 53DmetaG_FD_190071 | JGI IMG/M metagenome (GOLD analysis project Ga0228642, IMG submission 190071) | Seawater microbial communities from Monterey Bay, California, United States - 53D | ecosystem: Environmental > Aquatic > Marine > Coastal | place: USA: California | collected 2016-09-29
AATAATGTCCAAAAAAATATCGCTAAGTATATCAAATCGCAACATGTCCTTCTAGAAGACAATCATTATAGATTGACGCCCAAAGGAAAATTACTTGCGGATGGGATCGCTTCTGATTTATTTTTAGTTGAAGAGTAATTTATTGTAATAACTCTAAACAAAGTAGAGCAAAATAGTAAAAATAGTTTTTATAGGGTCTCCAAAGTGTTTCCTAATCCCGACTGATTCTTCAGAAATAGTATCTTGAATGTCACTACCAAACCAGATTCATGTCAAAGATTAATCATTACTATAATATTGATACAACTATTTCTCCCTTATTATTTTAATTAATTGACAATTATTCCAAATTTGTATTACCTCCACCTCATATTGTTTCAAAATATTTGGCGTAACATCGTAGAGACAAGTCATTACTGTTTCACCTAATCCAAATGTGTTGTTGCTTTGATAATTTATATTAAACCCATTTTCAATATTATACTGCTCTTTGTACCACATAGCTGCCGTGCCAAAGTCCTTATCTGCTAATGTAAATGATCTAATACTAGGGTGATCCATCGATATTTTTTTTATAAATAAACCAAACCTTTCCTCTCCGTGCATAATTTGATCTTGAATAATACTTTCTACGATTCCCTTGTAAGGAATCACAAATACTATTATTGCAAAAACACTTAAAATTAAATACCGTAAATATTTTTTCTTATTTAAAATATAAACATTATAAATATGATTTAAGGCAATACCGATCATCATAGCTCCGACGGGAATGATAGGTATACCATACCAAAACAGCTTAGTTTCTGCAAAACTAATAATCAATATATATGAAAAATAAACAATTCCTAAACAGATCAAAAGTCTAGATGAAATACCAGACAACTTTTTCGTAAACAGTACTAATAAGGATAAAGGGACCATCCAAAAATAAATTTTAAAGGATGTAACAGCTAAATCATTCAAGAAGAATCCAAGCCCACCTTTGTGTCCATCTTTAGCATCTGTATATCTACCCATCAATTCATACCCCCACATACGATCTACAAAACCTGGATAAGTCTCATTGAGATAAAAAACGGAACCAGAAAAAATACCTACAACTGATAGAATAATAATCCAAACAAACTTGTCAGTGAGTACTCCAATAATTTTTTTAGAATAAATAGTGTAGAGCAAGAGTCCTGGTAAGAATGCCCCAGCCAATAAATTTTTAGTGAGCAATGCGGCTATAAGTGATATTGCGAACAAACCCAAGTACTTCTTACTGTTACATTCTAAATATTGGAAACAAGAAATTACCATCACAAATAAATAACAGAGAAAAGCCATGTCGTGATCTCCTGTACGAAGGATATGGTCACGTACAATACCTGGACTACATATCATCACTAATGTAAAAATTACACCAATAGAAATAGCAGATAAATTCTTCTTAGCAAATCTTAATGTGAAAGCTACCGTTGCCAAAAAAATCATAATCACAGGCAACCTAAGCGCTAACACTTTTACTCCCAAAAATTTCATAAATAACACCTGTATCCAAGTAGTAAAAGGGAGCTTAGTATTACGATGGTCCATCAATCCATCATACAGCTGAAAGTTAGATAAATAATCACCTGTCTTATAAATATGTAATGCTCTGAGTCCAAATAAGGATTCATCCCACCACCTAATCGGAAGATGGTTTATGTAATGAATAGTAGGGAAATATAGGACCAACATAAAAAGTAAAGACCATCCAATAGTCGAAAGCGATATTTTTCCTGGATTGATCATTTAGACAGATGTAATATTTCTATGTTGTTTAAAGACAGTTGAATAAAAGGTACTATACCGTTCCCCTGTTACGAGTACGCCATAAAGAAAGTATCATACGAAAAGGCATCATAGCCACGGTTATCAATGCTGCCACTGCAAAAAATAAATATTCATATCTAATATACTTTGTAAGATTTGCAACACGATCACTATACTGAGTTAATAATGATGTATCTCCATTATCATCTATGAAAGTCTGAAATTCATTGATACGATCCATAAAATATATAAATAACGGAATGCTCATTATGACAAAAATAATTTTCATCAATGAATTTTTAGCAATGTATGTATGTCTAAGTACAAATAACAGCCTTGAGTAAACCATAAAAATGAATACCGCCATGATATTAGAATTGTGATACCTAAAATCTGTACCTACCTCTGACCAAATAGGAAACATTACCAGAACAATGACTATTGCTGTAATTGTCCACCAAATAATTTCGAGTTGTATTTTTTTATCCATATAATTTGAAGTAATTCTTTATTTATATAAATCGTTTTTCGAATGCAAATCTCTTCATATAAAAATTATAAAAAAACACTGTCCCTGTAGCTATCGCTTTGATAATATACTGATTGCCCGCTAGCATTTCACTTTTATTCAAAAAATGAATAATAATTGTACTTATACCTATGCCTCCTACTGAGACAAGTAAAGATATAATGAATGTAATATTTACAGATCGTTTGAGTTCGAATATATATTTTTTTTGCAAAAAGAAATTAATCACCATACCCACAGTAGCTGATACCAAATTGGATACCACAGGCGAAAACAAATATCTCACTAATACCTGATATAAAACATAGTCTACTAATGTCGCTACAGATGATGACATAGCGAACTTCACTTTCATCATAAATAAGTTGACAATATTATCCTTTGTACTTGGCAATAGAAATGAATTGATTTGAGTAGCAAATAACGACAATTAAATTGGGCTTACCTACCATAATCTATAGTGGAGGGCGCCTACTTAAGAAAATATCTGATACACCATCAAGCTGCCCAAGTATGCCATCAATCCCATATAGACAAACTGAATAATCGGCCACTTCCATGAGTTGGTCTCTCTCTTTGTCACCGCTATTGTACTCATGCACTGTAAGGCGAATACATAGAAAATTAATAATGATAACGAAGTAGCAAAGTCATAGACCAATCGACCATTCGGCCTACGTTCCTTTAACATCTGTCCAGTGACAGAAGTCTCATCATCACTACTTCCTATACTATATATAGTGGCCATCGTCCCCACAAATACTTCTCTTGCGGCAAACGAAGTGAGCAATGCTATACCTATCTTCCAATCAAAGCCCAATGGTGCAATGGCTGGCTCTATAAATTTACCTAGATGGCCAGCATACGATGCTTCGATTCGCTTTGCTGCAATTAGGTTTTCTTTCTCTGTATCTTCTAATCCTTGCTGAGTAGACATCGAAATGGCTTCCAATTCTGCATCTTGTACTTGAGTACCTGGACCATAACTCGCTAAAAACCACAATACTACTGATATTACCAAAATCACTTTACCTGCTTCCACTACAAATGCCTGTACTTTTTCTTTTACCGTAAGTAGTACATTTTTCCAAATTGGACGCTTGTATTGTGGGAGTTCCATCATAAGATATGATCCCTCTTCGTCACTTGGCAATAAAGTCTTAAATACTAGCGCGACTAATAATGAAGCGATAATACCCAACATGTACAGTCCCATAAATGCCAAGCCTTGAGTATTAAAAATACCTAACGATCCAGGTGCAACTACAAAACCAATAAGTACAGTATATACAGGTATACGCGCACTACAGCTGATTAATGGACTCACCATGATCGTAATAAGTCGCTCTGTACGATTACCTATAGTACGAGTGCTCATTATGGCTGGTATTGCGCAAGCGCCACTTGATACTAGAGCTACTATACTTCTACCATTGAGACCGAATCTCTGCATAAGTCCATCAAACATAAATACAGCTCTAGACATATATCCAGACTCTTCCAACACCGCTATCAATAAGAACAATATCGTGATCTGTGGTATAAAGATCAAGATACCACCCAATCCGGCAATGATTCCATCCACAATCAAATTTGTAAACCATCCTTCCGGCAGGATACTTCTCACAAAAGAGCCTGCAGTACCAAAAAATCCATCTATCAGATCCATAGGGAAACTCGCCCAAGAATAAATGGACTGAAACATCAGTAGCATGATCGCAAAGAAAATAATAGGACCAACAATCTTATGTGTGATGATATTATCTATCTTCTCAGTAAATGACTGACTCGATAGGTTGGGTTTATTTAGAGTAGATTTTACAAGGTAGCCAAACTTATTGTATCGGTTCATCGTCTCGCTGATCTGACATTTTATATTATCAAATCCAGCTTCTCCAGCTATACTTTTAATCTGTATGCGATCTGCTGCATTAAGATGTGATAACCACTCATGATGGTGAGCCAATATTTTACTTCTATAAGATTGGTCAGAGTTCATTGCTGCATTTACATTATCTGTAAGCACTTTTTCACCAGCTGTCATGCAATAGAACGGCTCTTCTTTTACGAATGCATCTTTGCCCTCCGAAATAAATTTTTCAATTTTATTTTTGAGTTCATCAACTTGATAACCAGTCTTACCACTCATGGTTAGTACTGGTACTTCTAATTCTTTTTGCAGTGCGTCAGCGTCTACAGATTGCTCATTTGCTTCTGCGATATCTATCATGTTTAGCACGATAATCATCGGTATCTTTAAATCGAGTAACTGCGTAGATAATAGTAAATGTCTCTCTAGATTATTAACATCAGCTACATACAATACTAAGTCAGGATAGTCGCTATTAGTAGGATCCGTGATGATGTCAACGACTAGTTTTTCGTCTTTACTATTAGGAAATAGACTATATATCCCTGGAAGATCGATAAGGTCTACTTTCTCACCGCTGCCTGTTTGGAATACACCTATCTTTTTGTCTACCGTAATTCCAGGAAAATTAGAAACATGCTGACGCAGACCCGTCAATAGGTTGAATATGGTGGATTTGCCAGCGTTGGGGTTACCTATGAGGGCAACTGAAAGTCTCTTATCGGCCATAGTTTACATTACTTCTTCTATCAGAATCGTTTTAGCCTCATCTTCTCTAATGGCGATATAATGATCGTCTATCTTAAGATATCTAGCTCCGCCTAATGGTGCTGATCTAACATATGTCACCTTTGATTTAGGCAACAAGCCCAATGTCAGTAACTTACAGGTATAACTATCTGTAAGTATACTCTTGATTAATGCTGATTGACCCTCTTGTAAATCGTAGACTGTCATTATCTTATTTGTCTTATTTAGACTTAATGTAGATAACAAAGATAATTGGAATTGGTTGATTTAGAGCCTTTATTGATCGAATATTACACAAAGTATTAGGAGTTCTGTAATTCATCTAATCAGAATCCTATTGGACAGTATAGTATAGCAATCTCTTCATTTGATGATCTTACTAAATCTTCCTAGCTTGTACGCATGAATGTAAAAACAGCTATCAAAAAAATAATCAAGCACCTCTTTCCAGAGGCCTGTGTAGGGTGTAATATTCGCTTGAGTCATGAAAATCTACTTTGTACTGATTGCATGTATGATCTTCCTATTACAGATCATCATATGATATCAAACAATAGTTTTACAAATCACTTTCTCGGTCGAGTCAATATAGAGAAAGGAGCTGCATATCTACACTTCCGAAAAGAAGGTGCGGTACAAGAGCTAATGCACAAATTCAAGTACGGAGGCAAATTTTTTATCGGTGTCTTCTTAGGCAATATGGCAGCTGAATTAGTAGAAAAAGTAGATTACTTTAAAGATATTGATATCATTATACCTGTGCCCTTACATAAAGTAAAAAAGAGCATAAGAGGATATAATCAATGTGAAGCTTTCGCTCAAGGCCTTTCGGAATATTCGAATATTCCATGTAGTGTAGACATCTTGCTAAAAATCAAAAACACATCTTCACAGACAAAAAAGTCTCGTATTCAACGAATAGAAAATGTCGAAAAATCATTCTTCGTGACAACAAAAGTTGATCTTAATAACAAACACATACTAATAGTTGATGATGTAGTTACGACTGGAGCTACACTAGAAGCTTGTGCTTTAGCTTTGATGAAAGTTTATCCTGGTGTAAAAATATCAATGTATACAATTGCCATTGCAAATTCGTAAAAAGCGGATTTTTGAATTTCTGATAATATTATTCCTTAATACTGAAATACGCACTACGCTTTAAAATTAACAAACAGTAGCACCATTTTGCCATCCATCTTCTGGACTCACAAAACTAAGTTTTCCATCAGCATCTTCAGCCATGAGGATCATTCCTTTTGACTCTACACCTCTGATTTTTCGAGATGCAAGATTAGCAAGGATAGATACTCGTTTTCCGATCACTTCTTCTGGAGTATAATGCTCTGCGATTCCTGAGACAACTGTGCGTTGCTCAGATCCCATATCTACTTCAAGTTTGAGCAATTTATCTGCTTTCTTTACTTTTTCCGCAGTAAGAATAGTAGCCGTACGAATATCCAATTTCATGAAATCATCAAAAGCGATTTCTTCCTTTATTGGTGTTGTTTCTATAGTAACTGCTCTCGCAGTTACTAGTGCTTCCTCTACAGGTTTTACAAGTTTGGCTTTTTGTGCTTCGATTACAGCATCATCTATTCTACTGAATAAGTGTACTGGTTGACCAATCTTATGTCCTGCATTTAATAGCGGTTCTCCTGCAGCTAGTATGTCTAACATAGATACCATTTCATCTTCTTCCTTAATAGCATCTAAATTGAGTATTCCTTGTAATTTATCCGATGTAAACGGAAGGAATGGTCTCATCACTATGCTTAAAACAGCTACATAATGTAACGCAAGATTCATTACGACTTTCACAGTCTCAGGATCAGTCTTTTGAAGTATCCATGGCTCATTAAATTGAAGGATCTGATTACCCTTAGTGGATATCAACATCAGCTGGCTTAAAGCTGCTCGGAAATCATAGTCTCTGATATGTTGACACAATACATGTACACCATCAAATAATCTGAGAATTTCACTATCATGAAATGCAGTTTCCGCTTCACCATCCGGTCCTATGATCATTAGATCTGGATCGAAGTCAGGGACGATACCGTCATAATATTTATTAGAAAGGACGACAACTCGATTGACAAAATTGGCAAGGTTGTTTACTAGCTCATTATTATTCATCTCTTGGAATCCTGCCCAAGTAAATTCGCTATCCTTTAGCTCAGGCATATTCTTAATGAGGTAATATCTGAGTTCGTCTTGTTGTCCCTTGAAATCTTCTAGGTATTCATGAACCCATACTGCCCAGTTGCGAGATGTCGAGATCTTGTCACCCTCAAGATTCATAAATTGGTTAGCCGGTACATTCTTAGGAAGGATATATCCTCCGTGCGCTTTTAGTATTGAAGGGAATATGAGGCAGTGGAATACGATATTGTCCTTACCTATAAAATGAATTAATTCACTCTTATCATCTTTCCAATATTCTTCCCAGTTTTTACCATTTTGCTTAGCCCATTCTTTAGTAGCAGAAATATAGCCTATAGGTGCATCCATCCATACATATAGTTTCTTACCTTCTGCACCCTCTATGCTTTGTGGAACATCTACACCCCAATCTAGATCTCTAGTCATAGACCTTGGTTGGAGACCACCGTCTAGCCATGACTTACATTGACCGAGAACATGATTTTTCCATTTTTGAGTGTCATGTAATTGTTCTCCATCGACTATACCATCAGTGATCCACTCTCTGAGCCATCCTTCATACTTGTCTAATGGTAGATACCAATGCTTAGTCGCCTTAAGTATTGGAGACGTACCAGTGATTGTGGATATAGGATCTATTAATTCTATTGGGCTTAGTGTCGATCCACAGTTTTCACATTGGTCGCCATATGCAGAATCATGGCCACACTTAGGGCACGTTCCTTTTATATATCTATCTGCTAAGAATTGCTTAGCTTCATCATCATAGTATTGCTCAGAAACTTCTTCTTTAAACTCTCCTTGGTCATATAAGGTCTTGAAAAACTCTTGAGCAGTTTCATGGTGCAGAGAGTCTGACGTCCTATGAAACATGTCAAAAGAGATGCCCATTCCTTTAAATGACTTACGAAAACTAGCATCATACTCATCTACAATCTCTTTCGGTTTCTTTCCTTCCTTAAGTGCTCTCAGAGTTATAGCTGCACCGTTTTCGTCTGATCCACAGATATATACGACGTCTTTACCCATCATCCTTTGAAACCTTACATAGATATCCGAAGGAATATATGCTCCAGCCAAGTGACCGATATGAAGAGGGCCATTAGCATATGGAAGTGCTGCGGTAACTAGGTAACGTTCTGGATAATGCATAGAATTGGATTAATCTACGAAATTAGCCTTATTTTATATATGTAAGAATATTATATGAGAAATAATTTGATGTGACACTTATTGCCCCGACGAGAGCAAATTGTGGATACAATGTCGAATACCTTCGACCAAATCTTTAGTATATCCCTATCGACTGATGTATCTTGCGGCTATTACAAATGACGAATGACTATTATTTTGTCGTTTTTTACCAAAAAACGCACTCCAACATTCATCATATTTTATAAACTTAAGAACAAGACTGATATATGGCTGATATCATTCAGCTCCTTCCAGATTCAATTGCTAATCAGATCGCTGCCGGAGAGGTAATCCAGCGGCCGGCTTCTGTAGTAAAAGAGCTAATAGAAAATGCTCTAGATGCTAGTGCCAAAGAGATCAAACTCATCATAAAAGAAGCAGGCAAAACACTCATACAAGTACTAGATAATGGTAAAGGTATGACCGCTACTGACGCTCGTATGAGCTTTGAGAGACATGCTACTTCCAAAATACGTGAAGCTAACGATCTGTTCAGCATCAATTCTATGGGTTTTAGAGGAGAGGCCTTAGCTTCGATTGCAGCCATTGCTAAAGTAGAAATGCTAACTAAACCCAAAGATGACGAATTAGGCACACGCATAATCATAGAAGGATCGAAAGTAAAGAAACAAGAACCAACAGAAACTAATGTAGGAACTAGCTTCTCTGTGAAAAATCTATTCTATAATGTACCTGCTAGACGCAAGTTTCTTAAATCTGATCCAGTAGAGCTTCGTCATATAACAGACCAGTTTAATAGGTTAGCATTGGCTAATCCTGATATTTTCTTTACAATGTATCATAATGGTAATGAAGTATACCATCTCCCTCCAGGTAATTTACGTCAGCGTATAGTAGGCATATTTGGTAAAAATACTAATGACAAGCTCGTACCTGTAAGTGAGGACACTGACATTCTCAAACTCTCAGGCTATATATCTAAACCAGAAGCGGCCAAGAAAAAGAAAGGCGACCAATACATATTTGTCAATAAGAGATTTATTAAAAGCAATTATCTCAATCATGCGATAAGAGTGGCTTATGATGAGCTGATTCCTAAGGATAATTATGCCTTCTACGTTATATTCTTAGAGCTCTCGCCGTCGATGATCGACATCAATGTTCATCCCACTAAAACTGAAATAAAGTTCGAAGAAGAACGACTCATATACAACTTCATAAAAGTATCGGTTAAGCATGCACTAGGTGCCTATACTGTTACGCCTACTCTAGACTTTGGTATGGATTCCAATTTCTCTAGCCGTATGACTCATGATATGCGTAGCGATGGTGTAGAAAGAGAGCAAAGTGGCGATATCTCCAGTGGACCGAAATTGACACAGCAACAAAGAGATAATATCAATTCTTGGGAAGATCTTTACCAAGACCTTCAAGCCAATACTAATCAAAGTCAAGCTATCACTCTAGAAAGTGATCTCATGAATCAAGGCGATGATCAACCGGTAATAATAGCCAGTAAATCACGTAAAGACCCTTACCAGATACATAATACCTACATAGTTAATCAGATCAAATCTGGCTTTCTACTGATAGATCAGCAAGCAGCACATGAGCGTATCTTATACGAAGGCTACATAGAACAGCTCAATCAGCATGTGGGTATGACGCAAAAGCAGCTTTTTCCAATATCTGTAGATCTCACTCCTGCAGATGCGACCCTTCTACATAACATATTACATAAGGTAAATGCTATTGGCTTTGAGATAGAACACTTTGGTAAGAATAGCTTCATTATACATGGGCTACCGGTAGGAATAGATAATCAATCACCTGAAAAATTGCTCGAAACGCTTCTTCAGCAGTATCATTCCAATATAGAATTACAGCTAGGAATCGACCGTAACCTCGCTCGCTCTATGGCGAATGCAGCATGTATTAAACGTGGTAAATTACTACAAGCCGACGAAATGCACGAATTAGTTGATCAATTGTTTGCCTGTACTGTTCCATACAAAAGCCCCAATGGTCGAAAATGTTTTATCACCATGGAATTAGATGACTTACTAAAACGTTTTACCACATAATATGGGAAGAATAACAGACGCAGTTAAAAATTTATTGATCATTAATGTAATCGTATTCTTTGGTACACAGGCTTTGCCCGAAAGAATCAAAAGCATGGGAAACATGTACTTTCCATTATCCGAAAACTTTCAACCTTACCAGATTCTCACTAACATGTTTATGCATGCTGACTTTCAGCATTTATTATTCAACATGATGACTTTATTTTTCTTAGGGCCATTAGTAGAACAAGCTTTAGGCACTAAAAGGTTTTTACAATTATATTTTTTAAGTGGTCTAGGTGCCGTGGTTTTACATATGGGAATCAAGTGGTTTGAATATCAAGGTATTATTGCAGGATTAGACCCATCTGAGATAAGTGCCGTGGCAAATGAAGGCTTGTCCATTCTCAATAGTGGAAGAAACTATAGAGGAGAACTTGGAGAACTTAATTATATTCTAAATGGAAGTATTCTTGGAGCGTCAGGAGCAGTATACGGAGTGCTTATTGCTTTCGCAACATTATTTCCTAATATGAAACTCATGTTACTGTTCCCTCCCATACCAATTAAAGCTAAATATCTTGCCGCAGGGCTCATTGCTCTAGGTCTTTTCTCTGGTGTGACAGGATTTCAACAAGGTGTAGCACACTGGGGTCACCTTGGAGGAGCGATAGTAGGATTTATAATGATTAGATTTATATGGAAACTACAAAGCTTAAGATAGACGCAGGCATATGATGAATTCTATTATTGAAGATATAAAACGAAGTTTTGACTCTGGAAATATGATCACTCGCCTTATCATAGTGAATATTGCTGTATTTATGTTTTTGGCATTATTTAATGCCTTTTTACCAAGTGTTTACACTTCATTTAGCAACTGGATATATATCCCCTCCAGTCCAATCAAATTACTCACTAGACCTTGGACCATATTGACGCATATGTTTGCACATCTAGGCATGTGGCATATGGCTTTTAATATGCTGATATTATATTGGTTTGGCCGTATTGTTGGAGATTTATTAAATGATAGACGAGTACTACCACTATATTTACTTGGAGGATTTGCGGGAGCAGTTGCCTATTTTTTAGTTACCAATTTCGCAGGTGTAACTGGAGGAAATGCGCACGGAGCATCTGCGGCCGTACTTTGTATCGTAGCAGCAGCAGCATGGACATCGCCGAATTATACGGTTAGATTACTATTTCTAGGTGATGTAAAAATTAAGTGGATCGCCGCGGCCGTAATATTTATCAATGTCCTAGCTACACAAGGAAATATAAATACAGGGGGTGCTTGGGGCCACTTAGGTGGTTTAGCATTTGGTGCTTATTACGTATGGCAGCTTCGAAAGGGATCAGACATCACAGAACCCATGCAGGACACCATCAATTGGATAGCTGACAAATATAATGGTATACCCAAAAAGGGAAAAACATCTCTTAAGGTTACCCATGTAGCGGCAAAAAAGAGTTTAATAAAAAAGCAACGTACCTCTACGAATTCTACAGGTTTACAAAAACAAGTAGATGTCATACTCGATAAAATAAAAGTAAACGGTTACGACAGTCTTACAGATGAAGAAAAAGAGATATTGTTTACCGCAAGTAAAAAATAAAACTCTTTAATCTAAAACAACTCAATATAATCTGTAATTGAAATTATTCGCAAAAATAATCTGGTCTCTAAACGTAGTCGTCGCTGTAGTGCTGTTATTATCGTATATATCTCCACTTGTAGATCCTACGAAGTTTTGGCCACTTTCATTTTTCGGATTATTCTATCCTGTATTCCTTATTATCAATTTAATTCTTCTCGTTTATTGGTTGATCAGAAAACCTAGTAGGAGTTGGTTGAGTATAGTGAGTATTCTCATCGGATGGAATCAATTGATAAGCTTTGCCAATTTTAGTTCTTCGACTAATAATAACTCCCCGCATGTAATAAACGTAATGAGTTATAACATTCAAAATGCAAGATGGGCTTATTCACAGAATAAAGAAAAAAGAAATATCCGATCGGCAGAATTTATTAATTTTCTAAAAATGCACAATGATGTAGATGTGCTCTGTACACAGGAGACGGGTTTCCTTGGACGAGAAATAATAGAAAAAGGTTTTAAAGATATTTATAAGCATAAGCTAGAGAACAAAGGAGCGACTTTATGGAGTAAATATCCAATGGGAACTCAAGGACAAATTGACTTTGGAACAAATACCAACTCTTGCGTCTGGGCTGATATAATATTTGCTGCAGACACTATTAGGGTATATAGTATCCACCTTTATTCAAATAATATTTCTCGAGATGCGGCAGAGGTTATAGACAATGTAAATCTCAACGAAAAAGAAACTTGGTCAGGAATCGGTGGCATATTAAACAAGTACAAAAAGGCTAATATCAAACGAAGCGAACAGGCCAAGAAAGTAAAATATCATATGTCAAAGTCACCCTATCCTGTAATTATCGCTGGAGATTTTAATGATCCTCCAAGTTCGTTTACTTATAACACATTAAGTGAATCTATGTCAGATGCTTTTTGTGAAAAAGGGCTAGGCGTATCCAGTACATATGGCGGACGTATTCCGTTCCTTCGAATTGATTATATTATGTCTGACCAATCCTTTGACATACTCAATTATAATCTCATCAAGAATGAATATTCAGATCACTATCCCATCAGAACCAGCGTTATTCTAAAAGATCGACAAGAAACAAAGGGTGAGTAACTAGATAAAAAATTTAAGAAACGCTTGTGACAGAAAACCTAAATTTCTTTCGTCATTTATAAACATTAAGGTCAAATAACATTCACTTACTAGTGGTTTAAAACGACACGCTACTTGATGTAATCCAGATTGTGCAACTTAATGCCGCATATAATTTATCTGAATCATATTCTTTCTACGTTAAATTACTCTTCGCAAACACCGCTACGCTTGCGTTTTTCGTCTTGAACTAAGACAATATAAACTGGGTTATGTAAACGGCAATAAATACTATAATATGCTTACAGAATACTTATAAAAATCACTCTCTCAGTTAACACTATGTTAAACTCACAATCCTAGTAATAATAACCCTCATATATACTGTTTATTATTTAACGATAATTTTCGAACTTAGGAATGCTAAATTTTTAAATCACAATTAAATGAAGCAAATAATATCATTTACAGTAGCAGGAATCATTGGAGGTCTTGTAGTAATTGCTGGGCTCAAATTTACAGAGTCCCCAAATATCATAGAATCAAATGCAGCACAAGTCATAAAAGCATCTAACATAATAAATACAGGAGTCAACACAGATTTTGTTCATGCATCAGCAGTAGCTACTGACGCTGTAGTACATATAAACGCGCAGGAAAGTAGAACATTAGCCATGCAACGACAAGAAGAATCTAGGCGTAATAGAAGAGGCTCAGCCTTCGATAATTTCTTTGGTGGAGGAGACTTCTTTGGCAACAATTTCCATCGACCCAAAAGTGGTTCAGGATCGGGAGTAATCATATCATCAGACGGGTACATAGTTACTAATAATCATGTCGTGGGGTTTGCCGATGTAATCAATGTGACTCTCAACGATGGTAGAGTAATGAAAGCCACAAAAATCGGTACTGATCCTTCTACAGACCTCGCCGTAATCAAAATAGAAAGTGTAAGTGAGTCTTTCCCAAAGCTAGAATATGCTGACAGCGATCAAGTACAGGTAGGTGAATGGGTATTAGCTGTAGGAAGTCCATTTGGATATCTTAAGTCTACGGTAACCGCAGGTATCATAAGTGCAATAGGCAGAGATCTAGATATTATTGAGGGAGAAAAAACAATAGAAGAATTTATCCAGACGGATGCTGTAGTTAACCCAGGAAATAGTGGTGGAGCATTAGTCAATGATCAAGGAAAGCTAGTCGGTATTAACTCGGCCATAGCTACCCCAACCGGAGTATATGCTGGATATTCATTCGCAATTCCATCTAACCTTGCAAAAGTTATCATCAAAGATATTATAGAAAATGGAGACATCGAAAGAGTAAATCTGGGTATCGAAGGATATGATGTAAAAGACATAAAAGAAGATTTTAATTTATCCGAAAACAACGGTTTCTATGTTGAAGATGTTTATATAGGTAGCGCTGCTCAGTTCGGTGGGTTATTGCCGGGAGATATCATCAAAAAAGTAAATGGTGAGCGAATCAATGAACTAGAAGACATTAAACGTGTTATGAAATTTAATAAAGTAGGCGACACCGTAAAGCTAGATGTAGTGCGAAATGGTACCAAGAAGACAATTAAGTTAAAATTAAGAAAGTCTATGTAACAATATCACACCTTCAGATGTTATTTACACTTAGGGTTATAATAGGATAATCCGAAAAAGAAAAGTTGGTTTTTCGTTTTGTTTTGATGCGCCTGCCCTACCCAAGGGCAGGCGTTATTTTTTAAAATATTTGGAAGTCGAATACGCAGAAGTAGTATTATATGGCTTGCATCCCAAAAAAAATAGATTGCTAAATTATAAACAAAAAGTAGCAATAGACTTAGGATAGTAACCAAAATAATTATCGGTATTAATCCTTACGCAATAAATAAATCATAACCCAAAAAGCTAGATATACATAGGCTATAGACCAAGCCAAAAACCGTATTATTGTACCCAATTAACAATGTATGTCCATACTCATAAATTTACTTCAAAAAAACTAAGCTTCCTCTTGTTTCTGTGCAAAATACTGTGGCGCTTCTAAAAGAAGATACAACAATACCATTTATAGCACGATACAGAAAAGAGCGAACTGGGTCATTAGACGAAAATCAGATTGCCGATATACAGAAGACTTATCAAAGTATACAATATCTTACCAAGCGAAAAGAATATGTCCTCAAAGTAATAGAAGAGCAAGGCAACCTTACTACTACACTCAGGCAACAAATAAATAATACTTGGGAATATAATGCTCTCGAAGTAATATGCCAGTGCAAATCCATAAATGATTGCCGTAGGTACAACAATCACTAAAAATGTGAGAAAATGTAATCGTTTATATAAAATCAAATGCTTGATTCATTTACTTAGTTTTCCACTATTCACGGTCAACTTAAGATTACTGACTAGAAACTCTTGACTTAAAACTAAATCAGTCTTGGTCCTAAACCCACTCGATCACGAATTACTTTACCATCTACACAATGAGGGACCAATTCTCTTTCAATAAATGGCCATATCTGATCCTCCACCTCATCAGGATATAGCAGGTGTACATTAGGTCCTGCATCTAGCGTAAAATACAATGGAAGTGATGTCTCTTCACGGAAAGCCCTTACTTTTTCGACTACCGCTAATGTTCCTGCTTTCATCAGTACGTAGCTTGGGTCAGAGCACATCATGAGTGCGTGCAATGTCATTGCTTCCTCTTCGAGTATCTTACCAAAGCTGAGTATATCACCTGTCTTGAGCGCCTCTAGCGTTGCCATCATATTCTTATTTGCTTGCTCGTATCTTACAGTAGCGTATGGGTTTACTTCCATTAGTGAGTGTCCAGCTCTTGAGGATACCGACTTTTCTTCAGCACTCACAATTAATATATCATCATGGAATCTTTTAAATGATTTGTGAAGTTGACTATCAAAAGGTATTGCTTGTAGGTCGGTAGAGTCTTCTATACCACTATGTGTTCCCCAAATAGCGACCTCAGGAAAAACAGACCTTGCCGCACTTCCACTACCCAATCTAGCGATATGAGATGCTTTATTCAAGAAGTCTGAAGCATCTGTAGGCCAGCCTGTCAATATTTTCTCGATACTACAAAAACACAACGCTAAAGCAGACATTGCTGACGCAGATGAGGCAATACCAGATGAGTGCGGAAAAGAATTACTGCTCTCGATCTTAAAGTCATAATCAAGCAAAAAGCTAAATTCTATGTGTAAGCTCTGTAGAAACGCAATAATTTTATTAGCAAATGCTTCGTTTGGTGCTCCTTCGAAGTAGAAATCTATACTCACTTCACCATCTTTTTCAATTTTTTCCGTGAAACTCACTTTAGTATCTGTATGTGCAGCATCCAAAGTAAAACTTACCGATGGGTTAAGAGGAAGTTGTATTCCGTGTTTTCCCCAATACTTAACGATAGCTATATTGGATGGACTTCGCCAAGCAACACTTTGCTGTGTTGATGATAGAGATGAAAGTTGGTAGTTGATAGATCCAGTAGCCATGTCTTCGCTTTGATTGTTTTTCGAATATTATGTGGTATCAAAGGTATAACTTCTTACTAGAGACTTTGTTTTTTAGTCGATGTTCTATTTACAAAATTCATCAGGTATCTAAACAACAGATTATTAGATCACATAATTTCAACAGCAAGACTAAACTACTTAATTATTAAAATTAGACAAATCATTATTCTTTAGATATAAACAGAGCCAACGAAACAAAACCATTTCTATATCTTAGTGGCTAACAAGCCCATACATGAATAGAGAACTAGAATTATTAGAAAAACTAGAGAAAGACCTTAGTCTCAAAAAACTACAAATCAAATCGCTTCTAACTATAACGCAAGCGATCAACGATAATGTATCTGGAGAAGGGCTGTTTAATATGTACAAATCGTTTCTTAGTTGGGAAATGGCTATCAACAAAATGGCACTATTCGTAATAGAAGATGAAGGATGGCATTGTGCTACTTCAATAGGATTTGATACTGTTAGGCAAAATGAACTTATACCTCTGTTATTAGAACACAGTAGGCTACACACCATAAAAGAGGACGATGATATGAAGATGCATGACTTCGACATTGTCATACCCGTATTTCATAAAGATACACCCATCGCCTATGCTATAATCGGCGGTATCAAAGAGAAGGAAGATCTCTATAACCGCATACAATTCATTACAACGATCACCAACATTATAGCAGTAGCAATAGAAAATAAGCGACTATTTAAGCGGCAACTAAAGCAAGAGAGATACAATCGTGAAATGGAGCTAGCAAGTGATGTGCAACATATGCTAATTCCTGAGGAAATGCCTAAAAGTATATACTTTCAATTATCTAGTATATATCGACCTCACTTCAATGTTGGAGGTGATTATCTTGATTATATTCAATTCAGTGAACGTAAATTTGCGATGTGTATTGCTGATATCTCTGGCAAGGGAGTTGCGGCTGCATTACTGATGGCCAACTTCCAAGCCATGATACAAAGTCTAATATTTCAATACAGAGACCTAGAGACGTTTGTATTTGCACTTAATCAATCCGTTCATCGAATCACGAAGGCAGATAAATTCATTACGTTTTTTATAGCTGAGATAGATACGGAGAAGCGAACCATGAAGTATATCAATGCTGGTCACTATCCACCCCTACTCTATATGGACGGTAAGATCAAAGAACTTAATCAAGGATGTACAGTAATCGGTGCTTTCGATAAGTTGCCAGAAATAAATGAAGAGATAATAGAATTGTCCGAAGATGCATTGATTCTTAGCTTTACCGACGGTTTAGTGGAATTACAAAACGATAAAATGGAATACTTTGG